>Ga0206126_10001814_pt1 | contig 24729 bp, 38 predicted proteins | sample Helgoland_Spring_5_FD_148621 | JGI IMG/M metagenome (GOLD analysis project Ga0206126, IMG submission 148621) | Pelagic subsurface seawater microbial communities from Kabeltonne, Helgoland, North Sea - Helgoland_Spring_Bloom_20160412_1 | ecosystem: Environmental > Aquatic > Marine > Epipelagic ...
GTACCGTAACCAACGCTAAATAAAAGGTGTGCTGAGTTTTGATCATAATTATATTTACCAACAACTGTTTGACTTTGACCTGCTGCATCACCTCCTGTATTTTTTGGTACTGCTAAACCTAAACCAAATAAGAATTGGTTTTTAGAGTTGTTAGATCCTGCACTTGTTACACCTGCATCACAATCAGAACCAAATACAATACCATCGTTTATCTGTACAGAGTTGTTATACCCACCTACAAGGCATCCTGTTCCTCCTCCCGATGTTCCACCTGCGTAAAGGTTCAATAAAGTATTGCTTTGACCCATCAATAAACTATTAGATGAGTTGTTTGTATTCTCGTATCCAAGAGTTAAAGACCTATCACTCGTTGTAGCAACTCCGTGATTGTGACCCATAACTACTGAATCTTTACCATAATTTTCAGAGTTTGATCCAAATGAAGCAGACCTTTCTCCGTAAGATGAGGTTAAAGCTCCTATTGCGAAAGATGCTGAACCTTGTGCAAGGCACTCATAACCACCTGCTATAGATTGTCTACCACTTGCTAAAGCGTTTTCACCTAAAGCAAAGGCATCTTGCGAGGTAGCGTTAGTGTTAGTACCTATAGCAAATGCGTAAATACCAGTAGCTCCATTGTTAGCATCTCCAAAGGTGGCTCGACCATTCATATAAAAATTACCACCGCTTTGGTCTACATTAAATTTAAATTGAGAATATCCAATAAAATTACCACCACTACTTTTACTTTGTATGCTATTAGTTACACCTCCTGGAGTAACAGTAGCGTCTGTAATTTCTTGTTGAACAAAACTACACGTTGCTACTTTAGAACTAGAATCATTAAGTGGCTGCAATGTTGCGGTTACACCATCAATAAGAATAGAAGTTGCCGTAAGATTACCATCAAGAAAAGTAGCATCAACTGTACCAGCCACATTAAGAGAGTAGGTAGTATTATTGTAAGCCATTCCAAAGTCAGCACCAAAACTTCCGTTGTTGTTATATTGTACAAAAGTATTTGAACCTGCTGGTGTAGCACTTCCTGAGTTTGCCTGTACAAACGCTGTAGTAGCTACTTTAGTAGTATTATCTCCTACTGTTTGAGTGTTAGCCTCGCAATCTGTTAACGTTTTATTTGTAAGCGTTTGTGTATCTGTTAATTGAACTATATTTGAGTTTGTGATAGACGCAATCTTTGTTGATGTGTCTGCATTACCTGTCAAATCCCCTGTAATAGTACCTGATATAGTAGCGTTAGGAGCTTCTATTGTATCTGTGCTTGTATTATATATAAAGTCAGCATCAGCACCAAAACTACCGTTGTTGTTAAACTGTACCTGTGTATTACTTCCAGCAGGATTAGTCGTACCACCGTTAGCTACAACAAAAGCAGTAGTAGCAATTTTAGTATCGTTAGTACCAACTGGTTGAGTCGTAGCTTTTACACCATCAGCTAAGAAAGCGTCTGAAACAGTAGCTCCGTTCTCTAAGACTAAATCATCATTATCAGCTAAAACATCTCCTCTAAGATTACCAGTAATATTACTTGTAAGATCTCCGCCTTCAATTATAATTTCCTGACCTTCTTCACCAATTTCTATCACACTATTATTAAGCACAATCGGTGGTGGGTCTATGTTTGCATCATTGCTTTTAATGGCCTTACATAAGTTAAAAGCCGCAAAAGCTCCAGGTGCAAAAGTGTAACCGTAACTTTCACAGCAGTCCCTAGTTGAGTCAGTCGCAACACCGTTTTCATCTTCAAATCTAACAACCCCGTATGGTGTGATTTCTCTAATAGTATTAGTACATTGAAAAGCAGGTTGAGCTGTGTTGTCAACTAAATCTACTATCTTTATTAATTCTATCTGAGTAGAGATGTCTTGACCTAACGGGTATGATTTTATCTTGTTTATTCTGTAGTAAGCATCCTTTATAAATATCTTGTCATTAAATCTAAAGTCAGCTATGTCGGTAGGCTTTAATAAAAAGTTAGCGATTAGAATTCTTGCGTCAGGGCCATATATACTGTTAATGTATCTTGACCAGCATGTAGTGTAAACATCATTTACAGTAGAGGTAACTATCAAATCTGACTCACCAAAACTTTCTAGTGATCTAAATCTAATATCGTAGTCAGAGTCCTCTATTTCATCCCCAGCCATGGAAAACGTAGAGCAAAAAGGATATTCTGATAATGTATCATAAACAGATGACCCTGTTTCCGTGTAAAACCTGTACGGAGGTGAACTCTTTTTACCTGAATAATAGAATAATTTAGGTTTAGTTTTTACAAACTGAGGTGCACTGTTATCCCATCTAAAAAGTTGTGCCATTCTCATCCCACCTATATTGTAAGTAGGAAAACTTGAGAACATACTATCTATTTCTAAATCACTTCCGTTGGTAAATTCGTTAGGAAACTTAGCTTGAAAAGAACCATAAGGTACGCCATTAGTTGCTTGAGCCTCTTCGCTCATCCAATCGTCATCTTCTAAATCACTTAGATTTAAGCCTGCATTTTGAAACTCGTGAGTAGGCTTTATAACTATGTTTTTACTTAAATCTAATTTATCCGTCCAATCTTTAGATATACCTGCATCAAAATAATTTTGAGCTGGTTCAATGTTTAGTTGTCTAGGATTATCCTTATCATTTTCTATTATTAAATTATATCTATTTAGAATAGAAGTTAAGAACTCAACTTGAGTGTTACTAGGTAGTAAGTTATTATTAGAACCAAACTCTATATTAGTACCAATATATTGAATTGGTGCTTCTAGCAGCTGAACGTAACTATCAGCAAGTATATCAGTCTTCTCAGTAGGTTCTGCAAAATATCTTTCAAAATGAAAATACACCTTGTCAGTGTCTTTCAAATCAATTTCACGCATGATGAACTCTACATACCCTGTAGCGTCAGGACCTTTAGCGTTTTGCAATGCAGGACCCTGTCTACCGTTCACATTTATACCATCAAGCCTAGGTGAACCTGTAGATTGCCCAGATCTTAAAGTAATAGTATATTGAATAGTATTAGTAAAAGGCTCAGTATCAACAGGTCTTATTTTTAGCCTTACTTTAAACTTGTATCTACCACTTGCTGGTACATCATAATAGCTATCAGCGTTGACACTAGCGTTTACGTGATAGTTGCTATTTAAGTTATAAGAATTAGTACCACTGTCGTCTTGAAAATAAAGCACCTGTCTTTGATCAGAGAAAACTTGCTGTGTAGCATTTTTATATACCTTAAAACCATCACTCTCACCGTTAGTTATAACCTGTTGACTACTAGAAAGAGTCATATACTGGTTAGTAAAAAAGTCTGTAGATAAAAATGTAGAATTTACAGAATAACCAGCATCAGATAAAATTTTATAAAATATAGTCTGGACTTTCATTGCTGGCTTTAACCTATCAGCAGTTAACCGATCACTATCAGTACTCGTAATACCTGTAAAGTCGTAACCATAGTCAATTATAGGATATAAGATCTCATCACCAGTAGAAGAATCAGTGTACTCAATAGCATTGTTCCATGAGTTATAAATATTTGCCCTGTTGAAAACGTGATTGAACTCACTAAAGTCAATATCGTTTAACTTTTTGCCTTCAATAGATTTTATAATATTACCTAATTGACCGTAAATGGTAACATCATAAACCTCAGTGCTGTTATTTACCTTCATCAACTGTAAATAACCCTCTAACACCTCTATGCCATCAACTAAGATAGTAGCAGGCATTCTAACGTTAACGTCAAAAGCACCTGTAGAAGCATTGATATTATAAAAGTGGCCAAATACTAAATTATTATTTTCAGTAAAAGGCAATGAGAAAGTTTGCGTGCTCTCTGCTTTTCTTTTAGTTACATCTTGAATTTCTACAGCTGAATAATTAGCTTTAATGCTAACCTCACCTACATCTAAATATACTTTATTTCCACTACTTAGTAGCGTTACTAATATTTGAATCATCTATACGAACGTTTTTTCTTTGTGAGCAAATTCAAAAGTAAATTTGTATTGTATCAACTTATCGTTGTTATGAGTTTTATATGTAAACGATTTGTCTGTAATATTTACTGGAACAGGTTGCGATGAAGGGTAAGTTAATTGAACATCGTTGCTCATCAGTAAACCTTCAAAATATTTATTATATGACTCATCTACAAAATCAGTGTTTACAGTAACAGACTTACTACCTGTTGTCTTTTCTATTTTACCTCTTTCGTATGAAGCAAGATCAAAGGTTGACCCTCCATAATTACCTGGTAGCCTTTTATAAGTTTCTTTTCTGTCGTAAGAAATATTCTCAGTGCTTTTACCTTCAAACATATAATAATCCCAAGTTCCATATATATTTTTCCACGCCAAGCAGTATTGATCATAAAGTGAACAATCAACGATCTCAAATTGATAAAAATGACTTAAAGACTTATAGTGGTAAATTTGGTAGGTTCCAGTACCCGTGATGCCTTCACCGTCTTCATCTGCGTAGAAAAAAGTGTTAGTGTTATTATCAGGAGCACCAAGTAAAACAAAATTAATAGTGTTGGCGCTATTAATACGAATATAGTCTCCTTTTTTTATAGGACTAGGACTTGAGTTTGAAAAACTTTCTGGCATTGAACCTGTGAGAGAACTGTAGTTTATTGTGTAATATTTAATACCACTTGTAGGGTTTAAGTTATAACCACCTCTATCAGGTATATCTATGTGTGTCATGTTATTAGCTCCAGCCCCAAAGTACAATAATTGTTGAGCATCAGTTGTAGAGTTAGGGTTAGCACCGCCAAAGGTACTATCGTTGTCTATAATAATTTTACCAACATAATTTCTTGGAAACTTAAATGTACTAAAGCCTGGGACAGTGCTTAGAACAGGTTTTTCTTCGAAAAAACTAATGGTAATTTTACCTAGCGAAGAGTCTAAATTAGTGTCACTAGATGTCACTTTATCGGAGTTTATAAAACTTAAAGTTCTATTTTCATTGTAACTTGTACGGTATGGGTGTGTCAAATAATAACCACTTTGTGTATCACTTAAAGGCCAATCAGTTAAAAACTTACCATCTCTTGGTCTAGATGTGTTAAAGCAAAATGGTTGTGTATTAAAGTTCATTTGATCTTCCCAACTATCTGCATAATTTATTCTGTACCAAACAACATCAGTTGCAGTAGTCGTTGGTGTTACGCTCACGGGTCCTGTAGCTGTTGTAGCATATTCTTCGTAGAACTTAAAAACTACAGTTCTAAAAGTTTTGCCGTTATTAGTGCTAAAAGGCTTTTCGCCTTCTTCGAAAATAGGTAGATCATGTATGTGTCTATCTTCAATGTCATAAGTAGCAGTGTTTACGTCTGTCTCGTAAGTTATATCTATGTAGTCTTTTATTATTTTCTCAAATGATATATGTGCCTTTCCAGCAGGGTTTTTTGGCTGTTTTATCCTAACAACCTTTACACCACCTGGCGAACCAACATATACGTCTACTACAAATTTAAAGTTAAATACTGGCGTGGTGCTACTCTCAAGAGTAAGCATCCAGTAGTTAGTTTGTGTTCGTGTTGTTGCCATTTATTTCGTCTATTGTAAAATTCAAAAAGTTTTCTAAATCTAAAGCAAAAGCTTTTTCTAATTCTTTAGGTAGCTTCTTATAGCTTTGTGCAAAAGCATCATCTAAAAACTTGGTTCCTTTATATCCAAATCTATGGATCTTTCTAGTAATCACATAAGCAATACCTCTTTGTTGTTGCTCTTTATTTCTCCAAGCAGTAAATTGGCCTTTGCTATTTCTTGGTCTTAAATTCTTTCGTTTAACCCACTCTAAGATCTTAGGATATAAAGATCCGCTACCACCTGATTTACTTGAACTTCTACCTTCGTTGATAGCAAGTCCATATTCTTCCATTCTTATTTTAACGCTTATAGAATTAGCTGCAACACCAAGATCATAGTCTAATGACTTCATTAAACGACCAGTATCGTAACCACGTTTTCTAGTTTGCAAATACGTAGCTGCTTTTATGATCACGTCTTTTCCAAATTTGGATAACGCTTTTTCTGTTGCTTCTAACTCTAAACTCATATTGGAGTATTACACGCGTTATTATTGCTTGGTACTCTAATGCTTATTGAACCTTTCCATCCAGCTAATAGGTTCTCAAATCTATCTGTAAATGGCTCACAGCTTATGCTATCACTTACTACAAACTGATCAGAAACTATAATTTGATTTGCACTAAGTCTACCAAGTCCATTTTTAAACTCTCTATAAACGTCGGATAGTATCAAGAATGTGTCACTCAGCACGTCAGTTTCATTCGAACCATCAGCGCTAACTAGATCCATCACTAATAAATCAAAAGTGAATACAAAGTCTCTATTGTTTATCGTAGCAGATTGTTCTACTAAATGAGCTTTAGCGAAATCCATCTCATTGGAAAGATCTACCTCGAATATATCTCCATTAGTAAACGAGTTTAACTGCTTATGAGCTTCACAAATATCTTTAAATTGATCTACTATTGCTTTAAACGTTTTCATTTCTTTAATTTTTCTTGATCTTTTAAATAACTTAAATAAGTAAAAGCTTTGTATATACTTATTTGTGTTGCTTCTTCAATCTTTAACACATCTCCTTTAGATAGCGTTATCAATATAGAGTACCAACCCCACTTTTCGTTGAACTGTTGGTGCTTAGAGTCTGAGCCTCCTGATTGGAAGAGGTTATCGAACTCACTAAGTAATCTTTTCCTAAAGTCCAAAAAAAAAGAATAGCACCATTTACCACGTTAGCTGGCATCTTTTCTTTAAACAAATTAGCTCTACTTTCTATATCTCTACCATAAGCTTCTATTTGATACTTACCAGACTTTTCAACAGTAACTTTTCTATAAAGTATTGCCATAATCATATCAAGGTTCTTATTAAGATCTTGACACAAAGTATCTATGTCTACAAATTCACCTGTGCTAATATTAGACAAGTTAGGATGAAAGCCATACTTTTCATCTTCTATGTTTACAAACTTCACAAGCTTTTCTTCTTGTTTAGTTAAACTCAGGAGCTTATCGTAAACCATTTGTAGATCACTAAGCCTAAATCTATCAAGTGTCCCTCGGTCAACCTTTGTCAAGATCTCAATAGACCTTTTCATTAGCTCAATAGGTTCTAACTTTAACTCGTTAATCTTATTAAGATCTTGTAGTTGCCCTAATGTAATTTCACTTAAATCTGTAGGTACTGTAAGCTTCATATTATTAAATAGAGATTTTGCAATATTGTAACAATAGCTGAAAGGAGAGGACTCGAACCTCTACGAAGGGATTAGGCAACTAAGTGCTTTATTTCTTGTCTTCACCCAAGAGACAGTTGGGCGTGTCTGCCAATTTCACCACCTTTCATGTCTTTCTTTACTCCTCGTGATCATAGAAATATTTTGAATAGTAGATATTAACTGCTGCTACTGCGACAACTACTAGGATCATTGCGTATACGTTTGTCATGGTATTTAGTTTATAGTTAAAAAAAGAAGGAGCATTTAGCTCCTCCATATTAAGATACTTTTTTGATTAGATCTTCAGTTGAAAAGTTTTGTTGATTAACGAATGCCCAATGAGTTTCCCAAACTGTTTCTGCTTCAGTGTAGTGAGTTTTTTCTGTAACATCTGCTTCCCAAGACTCTAGAACATTCTTTTGAGTTAATGAAGATAAAACTCCTCTTAATTTATCTCCTTTAATTCCAGTTGCTTTGATAATATCTTCAGTACTTGTTATTGAGTAACTTTCTCCTCCGATCCATGGTTCTAAATCCTTAAGTAAAAAGTCAAATACTTGACCTTCCATATCTGTTAAATATTTGTACTTTCTTCCGTGTTGAGAAACTACTTCTTGTTTTTTATACTTAGAAGCTAAATAAAGATCTGCAATTTCTCTTGATACAAATGGTTCAATGTAGAATTCTTCTAATAAATCTAGGTAGTTAAAGTCTCCTAAGTTTCTACCAACGTAAGGAATAATATCTTGGTTGTGTTTTATCTTGTGAGTTATAATACCTGCTAGTAACTCTCTTTTTTGTGTCGGTGTAAGTTTGAATGTAGTCATAATGTAGTTGTTTTTAGTTATTTAAGATATGTAAATATACACAATCTCGATTAACTGAAAAACTTTTGTGCATTTTTTTTGAAATATTTTTTCTTTATCTCAAACTGTACTTACCTACATTAGGTTTGGACTTGACCATAGTGACAGCGTACCTTATTGCATCTATAGCATGATTATAATTATCTATAGGCTTATTAAGTAAATAGCCATTCTTGTCTTCTTGCCACTTATAGTTATTGAACTCAGATATAATGTTACTACTTGATGATGTGACTTCTAGTTTAAATCGTTTAAGTAGATCAATTCCTATATTTATAGAGTCTCTACCTTTCACACAAGCTTTCACGTTATAACCTAAGCGATATAATTCTTCAATGGATTTAGGCTCTGCACTGTCTGCAAATACAGCTCTTCGCTGATCAATCCCGAAAACATCCATTCGGTTAGCAATGTCAGAGTTAGTGAGTCTTCGTTCATATAGTAATTCGTTAAAGATTAATTTATCCTCGTATTCGTATACTTCAACCATAGCTGTGGGATCATTAGTATACCCAAAGTCTAATCCTGTACTGATTAACTTAGCGTGCTCTGGTACCTTACCTATTATCGTGACTTTAGGGAATACTGTAGCTTTTGAAAAACCACGTTCTCCTAATCCGTAGATCTTCCAATAGTCTTCATCTGTTTCTCGAAGTCTTTCAATCTCTTTTACTAACTCAGCTGGCAAGAAAGGGTTATCTAAATAGGTTGACTGTATGAATGTGCAATCATCTCTAGTTAGTACTTTATCATATATCCAGTGGTGTGTGTCAGAAGGGTTATAATCTATGAAGATCTTTTTCTCGGTTCTAACTAACAACTGAAAGAAGTCTTCCCATGTAAGTTCATTGGCTTCATTACAGAATAGGTATTGTCTCTTAGCACCTCTCTTCTTCTGTGGTTGATCCAAAGAAATAAACTCAAATAGATTATTGTTTAGCTTATAAGTGTTCTCAGATTTATTGTGACAAGTTTCGTCATATAATTCTAGTTTGTTTAGTACTTCAAAGAAGTCACGCATTACCGATAGCTTTAAACTTGGTAACGACTTTCTGACAATAGAGAACGTACAGTTTGTTTCTTCAAAAGATTTCACAATAAGTAACTGAACTATCGAGTAGGTCTTACCTGATCGTGTACCACCTTGGTTTACCACAATCTTGGTTGGTGCTCCATAGTTTCTATGAAATACGTTACTCGTTTGTACCTTTAGTGTCGACAATTTCTACTTCTATTTTGTTTATCTTTTCTCCTTGTGATGATATATCTAGCTCACTACGTTCTGTGTAACCTCTAGTTTTGCCTTTAGTCTTTAAATAGAACATTGTTGCTTGTGTATTACCATCTCGTATTTGATCAAACAAAGCTGTCTCTGCAAAGTCTAAAGCTTCATTCTGTATTTCATTGACCTCACGTGCAAACTCTTCATCTTCTTTTAACCACTTATAGTAATTAGTTCGACTAAGATTACAACGTCCTAGAGCGTGCGTAACAACTCCTAAAGACTTCTTAAGTGCTTCAATGACTTGCTCCTTCGCGCGCGTTGTTCTATTTTGTTCATTTTTCATATCCTTCTAATACCTTTTTTAAATCATCTACTAACTGCTTAACACAACTACCACAACTAGTTACTGACTTTTTCATTCCAAAAATTTCATTATATAAATTAGTTAGACCTACATTTTGCTCTTTGTTCACTCTAGTTCCACTTATATCATTAAATATTCTTCTTAAAATAGATAATTGATCTTGTGTTATTTCATGCTCTCTTTCCCATTTACCTATAGGACATCTTGTAAAAGCTATTGCTGCTTTGATCTTCATAAAGCAACCACACTTCTTACATTGACTTACTGACTTTCTAAAGTGTTTACATTTCTTACAAGTTTCTAATCTATCTTGTAAGTTCCTCGTACTCGTTCTCAACTTCATCTTTTAAATAGTTTTTAACGTTCTTTAATGTAGTGTATATCGAAGTAACTGAGATCCCAGATTCTTTAGATAGTTTTCTTATGCTTTTACCTGAAGAGAAATAAATCTGAAATAAGATCTTGTCGTACTCGTGAAGATCTTTGAGTTTTGAATTAATAAACTCTAATTTGTTTTCTCTTTCTTGGTGCCAACTTATATCATCAAAGTATTCGAAATTATTTATCTCTACATTCTCTGATCTCAAATAAGTGTGATACTTAGTTTTAAAGGTAGAGTTAGATCTAGAATACTGGTTCAGCATTACTCTTGCTACCCAAAATATCAAGTGACCATTATCTATGATCTTAGACATTTTCTGTTGATCATACTCTAATACTATAAGACAAACATCTTGCGTTAGATCCTTAGCGTCGTTGACGTTATTCTTAGTGATCTTTAAAGCAATCTCATAAATCTTTTCATAGTAATGCGTCAAATCTTTGTTTAATTGCATTGTATCTCATTTTGAATGCACTTGGAGAAATAGTAATCTTATGAACTTCTTTAAGTTCTTTTTTGATTTTAGTCATAGACTGTTCTTTCTGTATTCCTTCCAATATTGTTCTGTTTATTACTCCTTTCATATCTATTTTTTTTAAAACAAAAAAAGGACTCAAGCGTGTTGCGAGAGTCCCTTTACAAAATAACTAAAAACCAAGAAAACCGATGGGTCGGTAGACAAGGTAAATATAACTATTGATGTTACACTTTTCAAGGTTGTCAATATGTTTTTATGAACCACAGTTATCACAATCTGGATCATCAATTTGACATTCTTCTGGTTGATCTTTATCTGTTAGATCCTTGATAAAGTCTTCAAATTCTTCTTCTTTCCTTAGGTTCATCATAGTTTCTTTATTATAAATAGATAATGTTGTTATTTGTTTATCACTGAAATGTATACTCCAGGATTATTTTTATCGTACTCAAACTCTTCGAATACTGGGATCATTTCATGAGCGTTATCATCTACTATCCATCCGTATTTTACCATTTGATCTTGCACTGTTTGAGCTGGATTTAAGTAATCAAATTTGTGTTTACTTTTTCTAACGAACTTAAAAGATATTTTATATGGCTTAGAGTTTTGTGAGTCAGATCCTTTCAGTAATTTTAAAAAGTTTTTCTTATTTTGTAGCCAATATCCTTTAGTTTCCTTATAGTACCTCATTGTTTGCTTTGAGCCAATAAAGTATTTACCTGTCCAACGTCTACTGTTCTTACTACTAGGAACATTACCTGGAATAAATACATAATCTAAAGGAGTATCTTTCTTAAATTTACTTGTTCTTTTTTCCATTTTCTAAAGTAGTCTTTTAGTACTTTTTCTCTACAGATAGTCTTTGCATCGTAGGTTTCATATTCGTTACCATGAAACTTTCTACGAGCTTTAATAGTTCTCTCTGCTTCTTTAAGCATTTTAAGTTTCTTATCGTTATCTAATTTAATCAAATCCTTGCTTTCTAGATATTTATAAACAATTGTAATACCTGTAAGCTTTAGAGAGTTATCTTCGACAAACTGTTCAAATGGTTCTACAATACAAAGTTCTACAAACTCTCTCTGTATGTTTGAGAGTTCACTAGGTGTTTTAGTTGTTTCCAATAGTAGTACTTTATTATCTTGTGATAATTTTATCCTATATGCATTAGAATTCATTTTAGCTTTTCTTAGCCATCTGTTCCATGTTCTAGGGTTTATACTCATTTCTTCTCCATCTCTTACTCCTTGACTAAATCCTTTTATGATCTCATCTTTCGTAAGTGTGTAGTATCTTTTTATTACATCTGCTAGTAACATATTAGCTAATACCTTTCGATCACTTTCAGCACGTTTCTGACTCATTTCAAATAGAGTCTTATTGATTACATTAAAGCAAAATTCAAGTAGCTCTGGTGTTTCTTCTTTTCCTACCATCATAATAGTTTTTTGGTTTGTTCGTCATTAAAGTCAAGCAGATTTGGGAAGTAAACATCTGATAACCCTTGATCTGGATTTGGTTTCTTAAAGTTTTTATTGTTACGCATCCAACGATTAGCTGCTAACTTCCATTTCTTCATTGGGTTCTTACCTACTTTCCAACCTATGTTTTCATAGTATTCGTAAAAGTCTAATGCTACAAATTTATCACTACTTTTTAGTATGAAGTATTCTTGAACCTCTTCAAAACTATTAGGCTTACCTGTCTTTTTGGATAAAATAGGTTTACCTATTTCTTTAGTATTTGTTTTATTATTCTTTACTATTATATTAGGATTTGAAGTAGAGTTCAAGTCTGCTTTGACCTTAGCTTCAACTCTGCTTTGAACCTCAGTACAACTCTGCTTTGAAGTAGAGTTCAACGCACTTTTTAGTATTCTGATCCTACCATTGAATGACTTAAGTACTAAGAAGTTCAACTCTATCAAATGTTTGATTGATTTTGATATATGTGTTTTAGACACTCCTAAGAACTCTGCAAAGTAATCATTAGATGCAAAGCATCCTTTACTACCTTTGTCAAGAGAGTCAATTTCTATAAGTAGTATCTTTTCTATCCATGTTAGATCTGTGTTAAGGTACACATCTCTAGGTATCCATATCCCTTGGAATTTACGATCTCTCATTAGTAGTTATTTTTTTGTCTAGCAATGTTCTCCAAGTTTTTTGCTTTGAACATATTGAAAAGATCACTACCAGACATGTTGATACTTACAGCAAAATTAATCAAAAAATGAAACGCATCAACAATTTCAAACTTTAATTCTTTAAGATCATTATCTGTAAGATCTTCTACCTTCATCGTTTTAGCTTTTTCATGGTCAGCTTTCCAGTATTTCCATGCTGCATTACCAATTCCATCATCGATACCACCTAATGCATCGAACATCTCACATATCTCATCGTCAAGGGCATGCTTATTAACACACCAGAATTTAGATAGTTCTTCTAATGATAAACTATCAAACTTAAATCCGTAAGTGTTCTCTTGTGTGCTCTTTTGTAAATTGAAAATAAAGTCCCAATCTTTTGATTTTTGATCTAATGTATTAAGATCTGCGCATTTGTTGTCCTTGTTAGCCATTTTGTTATTTTGTTTATTGATTAAAAATATCTAGTTGTGTTTGCACTACTACAATGTTAGAAGCTTTATAGTCTATTTTGCCAAAGTATATCTTAAGACCTTCAATAACATCTCCGACTTCAGCATTCATAGGTCTTCTACCATTATCATACCAATTAATTGTCTTACCATCACTGAGCTCTAAGATATAAGTTTTAACTGTTTCATACTTAAGCTTCTTAAAAGGTAATATTTGCGATACAGCTGCTCTCATAGTTTTTGTATATAGTTTCTATTACGTAAGTTAAAGTGTCTATCGTATATATGTAGGTTCTGAGCGTAGTGTACGTAGTTACCAGGTTCACAACCTTGAATATCACAAACTTTATGTAGTAACTTAATGAAACAATATGCATCGTTGCAAAAGCCGTACACTAAATCATTAGATCTCATTAACACAGTCATATTTAGCTTGTCGCTATCTGGTGTAAAGTAGAACTGGATTGATATCGTACATGGAGTATCTTTTTTGTACTCATCATGTTCTTTAGCATCGTAAATAGTTACAACAGCTTGTCTTGTGTATTTATCTTTTGATAGTTTATTTATCACATATTCTAATTGATCATTACGCATCCATTGGTAACCATAGTTACTGTTAACATATCCACGTTCGTCCATGTGATTGTACCAAATGTTAGCGCGTTTAGCCATTACTGAAGCATCTCTGTCTCCACTAAGATACCAATTCCACTCTTGTTCAGCATAGTCTTGGTTGAATTTACGCCAAGGAGTCTTTACTACACACTCTGTGGTGTCTAATATAGTAAACATTTGGTTGTATATAGCTTTAGTGCCATTAACATCAACTCCTTTCTCTAAGACTTTATCGTACATAGTCTCAAACGCATCTGTTACTGTTTTAAAATTCCACATAATCTTGGTTTTATAGGGTATTTTGTTTGACTTCCTTTTTTAGAGCACATATACACATAAGTGCCATCATTAAGTTTAGCTTTACCGTGACAAATTCCAGTAAGAACTTCTCCAAGCCAAGTGAATTTAACTTGTAAGCCTTCTAAATTCTTCATGTTGCTTCTTGATTAGTTCAGTACTATATTTACCTACTAAGTTTCTAACATCGTCTTTAGATCTTACGTATAAAAGTTCACGTAACTCAGGGTCTTGAATAATTTCTTTATTGGGATCATACTCAATTGGAATTGCAGCTAAACAATTTGAACCTAAAGTCTCATATAGTCTAAATGTTACCACGTTATCTCTATGTTCAGCATCACATAATACTAAGCTAACTTTACATTGATCTAATTTATCCATTAACTCATCATGCTTAAGCTTTTTAGTAAATGGTACGTCAACCTTAGTAGTCTTAAATCCGATTAGTAAAGAAGTATCTTTTTGTGGCATGTATTTCTCTACTTGCTTTTCTCTATAAGAACCTCTTCGATCACCGTAGTAAACTACATCATGTGACTTAGGTCTATCACTAATTTCAGGGTTTAGCAAGTGACCAAAGATCTTAGGAAAGAAATTAAAATAAGATACCTCTACGTCTTTGTATTTATCATCGCTCCAAAACTTAGCTAAGTCTTTCCCAGGAAATACGTAAGTAGATTTCTGTAGGATTAGATCCCATGCAGCCACTTGATCATCGCTAAAAGTACCTTCAGCTCTATCATTGATCATCTTAGCAGGATTAGTTGGTTTGATTTTAGGATCGGTACATAATATATTAGTGCTACCTAAATAAGCTGCAACTTTCTTTACCTTTTCAATAGTATCATCTCCAATTACTCCTCCAAAAAAGTTAGGTTGACTAAGTTGAATTATGATACCATCGTATTTAGTAAGATCTTCAATGCTAAAAATATCTACGTATTTATCAAAGTCTTTATTTGTTCTACCAGACTTGCCAATCAAATCGCAATCGTGATGAGTAGATAGGTAATGAGCCTCTAAACCAGAGTGGTTCTTTTGAGTACATTGAATGTTTGAGTAAATGTTAATCAGTGCTTTCATCTTTGTTTTTTTGTTTTAGTTCATAGTTGTTTAACGCTCCAATATATGCTACTGCATCTAATAAGTTATCTTCTTTGTAATTATAAGAGTGCCTAGAGAGCTTTAAAGCTACAAGGCATATATACATATCAGATGCGGTTATATCTTTACCTGTAGATGCAGATACTATTGCTGCTGCTCTTTCCATACCTTCAGAGAAAGGACCGTACATTCGCTCCTTCTCTTCAGATCTTTCATTGATAATTTTGTTTGCTTCTTCTAGAATGTTCATGGTTTACAAATCATTAATTATTTCGTACAAGTTTAAAGCTTCTTCATATTTCTTTTTGTAGCTATCGCTTTCAACATCTTCAATTTTATCTAAATGCCTAATTAGTTTATTAAGCTCTTTCTTTAGATCTTTTCTTTCGCTTTCAGTGTACATCGGTAGAATCATTTTTTTAGTTTTTTAGTTATTGATGAAGTAAACTTACAAATAAAAAATTAACTAGAAAAACTTTTTGATACTTTTTTTCACTTCTAGCTAAAAAAAACCTATAGACTACCGAATCCCAATCAGTAGCCTATAGATTTTAAAACAACTAAAACGGTAGATCACTTCCACCTGCATTGCTTGCTCCTACTGGATCAGCAACACTATCTTCACTAATTTCATCGTTGAACATTCTCCAACCTCTGATGTTTACAAAGTATCTACCCTGCCATTCTCTACCACAAAGGTTGATACCAAGTTTAACGTTTTGGCCTACTTCTAATTGGCTTGAGATCTCATCAACACTTTTGTTGACAAATTCTACTGGTACTTCTTTGTCGTACATTGCATCGGTTTGTTCAATAACAACTACTTGCTTCTTAAACTTTTCGCTAATTGTTTCGAGATCTAAGATCTTTACTACTTTTCCTGTTAACTCCATAACTTGTTTATTTGTGATTTTAATTTATTTGCACTCTGCTTAATTAATTTATTCTCCATTGAAAGCGCATCATGCTTAAGCTTCAATTGGTCGAACTTTTGTTTTAGATCAATATATCTCTCTATGTCTATTAGTTTAGCTTTACCTGCTTTAAATTCATCTATGTTTTCGCCATGTATGCTCTTTAAAATGTCATAGCTAATCTTATAGTAGTCATACATCTCATAATCTTTGTTGTGCATTTTATACCAATGATGAGGATTAGTATGGTTTCCAATAGGTTCTTGTGTAAGAAAGTTAGCTATCTCTTGAAAACCCCATCCTCCTTCTCTTAGTATTGCTGTCACAAGTTGTCTTGCTTCCACAATAAATCTTCTTCTGTCTTTTGACTTCACCAACTCTGGTGTAGCTTTACATTGATCAGCTGCTGCTTGTAAAACTGCTTTAGCTACATCGTCGCTTAGTATTTCTCCTCCCATCATAATAAATGTATTAATTTAATTAGACTTATTTTACTGTCTGTTGATATTGTTTTTAGTTGATTAAATGTAAGTTGTTGCTCGTCTTTAAATAGCTTTCTAAGAGTTGGTTGAGTTACAGAGAGTCTCACACATGTAAGATCTTTTGTTTTATAAGTATCAAACAACACTTGCTGTAAGGGTGTGTTAGGTGTCCATGTTCTCATAAGGTTATTATCTTTTAAAGTCATCAGACTCATCTTCTCCGAAGTGACCTAGTTCATAAAATCCAGTAAGCTTTAATACAGCTCTACTCATAGCTCTTTTTTCTGCCATTGATACAGGATACGCTTGAGCAGTATTTGCTGGTGAAGACTCTCCGAAAGTTTGTATTGTTTTATCTCCACATTTAGCTGTAGCTTTTATGATAATACATTTGTTGTCAGGAGAATTATGGATCAAATCATATTCGATCACTATGTTATTGTTAGCTTGTATCTTATCGATACCTGATCTTGAGATGATAGTGTAGAACTTGTGTTTAAAAATATCTTTAGCTGTAAGACCGTTCTTGATATACAACTCGTTTAGTTTACTTGGCTCCATTTGTAGGTTTGTTTAGGTAGTTAAATTCGTTTATCGTTGCATTTAAAGGTGAACGAGTACCTTGTTTCCATTCTTCTACGTAGTTAGCACATTCATCGTAATGAGCATTGTATTGCATTTCCAACATTTGCTCTCTGTCAATTTGTTGCTCTCTAGTACCTAATAATAATTCTTTTAGCTTTCCCATTATTCATCTATTCTATAGGCAACTATGTGCCAGTTATCACCTCTTGCTTTTCTGTATTCTTCCACTAGAAGATCTTTATTTTTTTCTCCGTAGACTACATCAATGTCTTCGTACTTTCTTCCCTCGTAACTCCCTACGATTTGAAATACTGGTATAACCGTACTTTCCATAATTAGCTTACTTGAATAGTTGAACAATTACCTAATCCAATAAATGAAGTTGAAACGTTTGTGTCACTTACTACTTCTAGTTTGCCTATAGTTTCTAATTCAATAGCTATAGCCATAAAGTTAATTGTGTTTAGAATAATCTCTCCGTCTAGTTCTAGTAAGAATTTACAGGACTTTTTATCGAACCATAGCATAACGAAGTTTTTGTCGTTTTTGAGTACTATAGTTACTCCTCTGTATACGTGTGGTTTTAGATCTAAATAATTCATGATATTTGGTTTTAGTTATTTTGGTTATGTAAATATACGAATAAAAAGTTTAGTAAAAAAATTTTACACAATCTTTTTTATCCTTCTGAAACTTCTTGCTCCATGTCGTTAATGAACCACGTATCCATTTGATCATACATAAAGTTGGTTATGTCCATCTCAGTGTTGTTCTTAGTGTCATGAAATGTTATAACAATATCTTCCATTTCATTGTCTCTAAATGTTCCTACAGCGTCTACTCTATAGTTTTCTCCGTAGTATGCTTTGCTTCTAGTTGTTGCTGGTGATTTCATGGTTTTGCAGTTTATTTAGTTAGTAAATGTTTATGTTTTAACGGAATGGACAATTTTGTTCTTCAATAATTTCATCAATCTTCCACATTACTTGTCTGTCAATCATTTCTAGTATATCTTTTTTTCTTAATCCAATCCATCCATCGCCTTCAGCGTAGGAATCATTAATGTGTATTGAGTAGCAAAATCCACCTTCTTCATATCCCTCTACCAATACCGTAACTTTATGGTTTTTATAAGTTCCGTTTGCTTCGTAACTACCTTGGCAAGATTTTTTGAATTTAAGTTTCATATCGTTTAGTTGTTTTGTTTTTATTGATATGTAAATATACGCAAACATCGCGAAAGAAAAAAATATTTTCACAAAAAAAGTGCAAAAAAAAAGAGCCTTATTTCTAAAGCCCTTTATCTACAATACTTGTAGCTATATAAAAAAGTGTGTGAGTCTTGCTACCTGACCGAAGTCTGATGAATGTACGAATGCTTCTACAGCAGTAGGAGTACCAACGTAGCCTTTTCTAGCGTGCCATGAGTCTGCAGCACTAGGAGATCTTAAGTATTCTACTGTTACGCCAATAAAGTCCTTAGCGTCTCTCCATTTGTATTTGATCTTATGGTGTAAGTGATGTAAGTACCAGTATCTATATTTAGCTCTACCCCATTCTTCTGGTTTTTCTTGTGCCATAATCAAAGGTAGGTTATCCATTTTAGCACCATCTCCGTGTTCCAATCCTATAAGATTGTTACCATATTCATAATACTTACGATGACGTGCTGAAGCATCTACAGTTACTGACTTGTCTTTTCTGAACCAAGCCTTTAGTGCTTGTGCCAAGTGAAAGCCACTTTGGTAATCATGGTTACTCATAGAATGCACGCAATCTACTGGTGCAATTTCCCTTAATCTTTCTACGCATCTAACATATAACTCCAACGCTATTTCAAAATGTTCCCACCACATCCCGTCTACGTCCTGCTGAGTACCTTTAGTAGTTTTATTATAAACATTATCTACGTGTAGTACATCGTTACCAATACAGAACAATATTCTTTCAACATTAAAGCCTTTAGCTTTTTCTATCAAACCTTCGATACCTTCAACTACTCTAGATACTGCTATCATTCGATCGTATTGCTCTCCAGTTTCGTCAACAGCACAATATTTACCAATATGAATGTCAGCAGGGTTTATAACGAGAAGATGTCCTGTTTTGCTATAATTACTGTAGTTAACTCTATCGTACTTAGGAGCTCTTTTTTCAAGAAACTCTTTAAGCTTGCCAACTACGTAATCACTATTTAGCTTGTCATTGTCTTTAGTAACAATAGAGAACCTATATTCTCCATTAGCTGCTTGCCAATGCTTTACACTTACAACGTCATCTTTGTGAATACCCCTTTCTGATAGATGAGCATCTAAAAGAGTATTGTCGTTTATGTTGTCTATGGTTTTTGCTCGATATTGTTCAATGAGCTCTACCTCCTCGTCTTTGAGTCGATATCTATTGTCCTTCATAATTAAGCTTTTAGTTAAACTTCAACTAAAATAAAAAAAATTAGCTTTATAGACTTGGTATTGTTTATAAATGCTACTTTTTCTCAAATACAGAGAAGCATAATGGTAATACAGCTATAAAAGCTAAGATCAAAGAATTAGTGGTAATGCCGTTGACTTCCATGTCTATCACACAAGCCATAGCTAGCACACCAGAAACGGTGCGTCTGCTACTCCACTTTCCTTTGTGATCTTTAAATAGTTGTGGAATTATTGGCAAGATCCCTTTTGTCAAAAAGGCCTTAATCATTTACTTTATTTTTTTTGTCCTTAATAAAGTAGTTAACGAAGTCATCTAAGTAACCAAAGATCTTGTTGTCTTTTTCAGTAGGAGTTACGTTAGCTAGTACTTTAAAAAATGCCATTGCTCCGATTAGCAATTCAGCCCAGTTTGATTTCAAAATCTCAATCATAATAAGTATTTATTTCAATGAATATAAATGGTAAGTACAAAGCGTGTTTGTAACCGTTCTCGTATTTACCTGACCATAAGCCAACTAGAACGCCAGTGTAGTAGCCAAATCCTAAATCCCAACCTGTCATATTAGTAAGTCCAAATTACACAATCAGCAAGCTCTTCATCTACGTCAGCGTGGACAAAAGTACTTGCAATTCCTATTCTTGTAAAGCCTGCGTCGATCAAGCCTTGTACTATCTTAAATCTATGATAACTGTTTTCACAGTGTATATCTACAGCGTTGCCTCTTAAATGAGCTGACTTTTTAGATCCTCCTACCCTGTCATTTGTCTCCTTATCTCTATATGAAGAGGTAATAAAGAAAGAAACTTCAGCAATACCTCTAGCTAAATCTAGTTTCTTTATTAGTTCAGGGTTCATAAGATCAAAGCACTGAACGTCATTGCATTTAAACTCACTTTTAGAGAAGTACTTCATTTAATTAATCTTTGCACATTGTATACTAACGCCGTAACCAAGACTAACGTCGTCAATATTGCATCAAAGTCTGCAAAGGTAACACCTATGGCAGCAGCATTAATGCTATTTAGTTCTATCAAGTCGCTTTTCATCCTTTAGTTTTCTTAAATACACCTTTAGCTTTTTTATATTATGTAGCTTTGGTCTGTATTTCATATTTTTATACCTGTAAAGTAAGCATTTTTTATTGGTTCAATCTCATCATCATTATTCGTTGTGTATTCTGGGAAAAGTGATGAATTATAACACAAGTACTCTACAATTCTTTGTCCGTAAAACTCTGCAGTATCTCTTTCTTTTTGCACTAAGTAATTTACATCTTCTCGGCTTGCCGCGTTACCATTTTCACTATTTTTTTGGGTAATGCTACCGTTCTTTATTTGGTATGATATAAATGGTAATGCTTCAACTAAAGCGTAATGCACTAGGCAGTCCTGAACGTAATCGTCGACAAGTGTTTTATATACACCATCAAGATCACGGTCATTTATATCGGTACTTATTTTGTTGTACAAACGAGTTCCAAGAATCATTTGCAAATGTTTATCTTGAGCTATCTTTAAAAAAGGTAACAAAAATGCAGTATCAACGTTGTAATTGATAGCTGTGCAATTTTTTAATTTATCTTCGTTTACAAATAATGCTGCCATTGTTTATTAATTTAGTCGTCCTTTATTAGGTGTATCAATCATTGCTTTAGCCTCTTCACCTTTTTGCTTCACATAAGGATTGTTACCTACACGTTTGTCGTTTTCTAAGCCTTCGTTAGGTAAGAACCTTCCTTTATTATTCTTTTTTCTAAAGTATATTCTTCTAAGCCAACCATGGTGGCAATTAACGCCTCCTTTGTATTTGAACAAATTATAGGTATTTTTTCCTTTTGGAGCAAATTCTGAGTTTATGCCGTCTTTACCCATTTTGATAATATCCTCATACCGGTACTCTATTCCGCTTGATGATAATTCTATCATTCTACTACAGAAACGTCTTGAGGATGATTTAGACTCTTTTCTAGAAGTCTTAGAATAAACATATCTTACCTTATATAAACCAGTGTCTCCCCATCTAGACTTTTCATCTGGATTAGCATCTGATTTTGTAGGATTAGCGAATTGGTGAAAACCATCCTTAGTAGTATCAACCTCTTCTTCACTTATTAATTCCCATTCATCATTATCGTTTTCTTCTCCAACTAATTCTAAGTAGTCTAACAGATCATCGCCTTGATCATCTGATAAAAAAGGTCTTTCGTCTTTAAAGTTAGAAGAACATTCACATTTACCTTTTTTCTTTTTACAACCAGGTTTACATTTATAAAAGTCTTCTTCTACATTCTTTATTTCTTCTACCTTTCTTTTTGACCAAGTAAACCCAGCGTCTCCACCCCAAAGTAGCCAAGCTATTTTACCAGCACTTGGGTAGCCATCGTCTCCTACTTTGTAGCCTTGTCCTCCTTTAGTAGATTTCTCATGTCTGCTAAAAAATGAGTACATTCTTTTGATAGTACTTAAGCTTAAATTTTTACCGTTAGATATATCTCTAGCTCTAGCAACTCCAACAGCAGTACCTCCTCTACCAAACTCTCTTCTTAGTTCCAGTCCTCTCTTAGCCTCAGAGATCATTCCACTATTTGGCTTAGTATCTATGTCTTTTAAGTCTTTGAATTCACTAAACTCACTGTATTGATCAATCCCAGTCTCTATCTCTTTCTCATCAGCATCAAGACCTTCGGTTTCTATAAATTCTATTGGTTGTAAAGTCTTAAAGTATGTGTTTAAAATAATACCGTTAACAAGCAGCACTTCGTTTATAGCATCAAGTATCATATTTTGATATGGCCGTATAACTGTGTTGTCCCATAATTGAGAAGCAGTCTTTATTTCGTCAGCGTTGTTTCCTAAACCTGTGCTGTCTTTTATACCAAACAAAATAGGACTAGTTACTTTGTGACCTATTAAGATCTTACGTGTAGCCTCTTCGCTTAAAAACTTGTATTGTTCACTAGCTTCTGATATTGGTAAACTATCAATAGTAGTTGCGTTTGTAGTATCATCGTTAAATGATATAAGCCACTTTTTACCTTTAGTACCTTGAAGCTTTTGCATCACTTTATTCTCGATATGATTTTGCTCATCTTCAGTTGGTTGACCATTGTTGAAGTTGATCATCATCGTAGGAGCGAAGCCATTTTGAATATTAGATAAATGGTATGTACCAATTTCTTCGTCTATCTCTGCCCATTGCAAACATCCAGCGTAATCAACAGGTGAAAAGTAAAAGTAACCTGAAGCATAAGGTTTTATAACCAATACTTGCGATGTATCTCCTTTTTCACCAGTAAACGTTTCGATGCGTTTAGGTGCATATCTTTCTTTTCTATATTGACTCCAATCATCGGAGTAGTAGTATGCCTGGATTTCACCTTCTATAGATTTCTCAGGCCTTAAGTTTTGCATAGGTATATGCTTTGCCTTAAGTATTTGAGTTCTACCTTTATTCCAAACAATGTTAAACGCACCTTGACCTAATAACTTAAGATCATGAGATACACGCTTTAAATCGTTTGGTTTAAATATAGTCTTCATCTTAGCGTGATCTAAAGGCTTTTTGTTTTCGTCAGTACACGATAAACCTTCACCATATATTTGATCACTAACAGAAGATATAATTGCGTTGTTCACAGCACTACCATTGTATCTGTCAATCAAATACTCAAAGTAGTTATTGTCATCACCGTAAGATACCCACTCCTTAGAGTTAGACTCTTTTGCTTTTGGTGATTTCTCAGCCGCTAAATTTATTATTCTTAAGCTCATATTTTTAAGTATACTTCGTTTGTTGAATCTGCGTCTTTTTGTTTTACGTATTCAGGTTGACCTATTCCCTGTACAAATAATTTACCTTCTTCTCTTAAACCAAGAATAGAGTCATCGTAAATATCTGTGTTATTTTTGCTTGTTTGCTCGTATATTTTGTACTTATAAAAAGCGTTATCATCAAAAGCAAACATAGGTGTTGAGCCTGTTCGGAAAGTTGCACTAGCTACAAGTGTAGCTGTTAGGTCATAAGTTGTTCCTTTAAACCTAGCCCCATAAGCGTAAATAGCATCTCCTTTTTGTGGGTCACGTGCAGTACTTGTATTGTCCCAAAATATTAATGGCTCAAAACCTAAAACCAAAGAGCCAGTAACACCTATATCAGTATAAGTATCTACAAATTGCCATTTATCAGTGTATGTAAATATAGTCTCTTGAGGGTATTGTACAGAAGTACCAGAGTAAAACCTTAATCTTCCTCTACTTCCTATTGTGTTACCTTCTCCTTTTACCCACATTCCAAACCTCCATTCCCCAGTACCTGGAACGTTCGTTATTGTTTGGGTTATAAGATTAAAATTAGAAACACCATCGTAAGTTATTCTGTCAGCTATTTTAAATCCATTGTTTGATAAAGCTACGTTGTTACTTATATCAAGGTTGCTTATGTTTTCCCAACTAAAAAAATCGTTAGGATAGTCTATTAAATTATCGTTGTAAGAGTTGTGTAAGTTACCGAATGTAGAGCTAGATAATTCATACCTAGTTTTCATACTTCTATTAAAAGGAGCTGCGTTTTCTTGTCTATCTGAAGCTAAAAAGTCAGGAAAGTCATAATCAAATTTAATATCATCACCATTTAAAGTGTAGTCCCATAGTTGAAAGTCTTTAAGTTCACCAAATAAACTTCTTCCTGATACAGCTAAATTGGTTCCTAAATAGTACCTATCAAAGTTAGACCAATACAAAGTAAAATTGATGGCTGTATTACCAATGTGTTTACCATCTATATAGCATTTAATCTTACTAGCAGTGCTACCATTATTCTTTTGAGTTAACACCAATCTGTGCCAATTACCATCATCAACTTTAACACTATCAAATACGTGAACCTTATTGAAGTATTGATTTACTTCTATATAACCATCAGCGTTAATCACACAAATAAACTCAGACGGAGTTGTTAATTGTCTAAGGTACATCAAAGTTTTTATGTCACTGTTTCCAGTGTTGTACTTATGTTTAAACCATAAACACATACTCCAATTATCACCAGTTGTTAGTAAGTAAGGAAGGTGATCCATATACACAGCACCAGAA
>Ga0206126_10001815_pt1 | contig 24729 bp, 23 predicted proteins | sample Helgoland_Spring_5_FD_148621 | JGI IMG/M metagenome (GOLD analysis project Ga0206126, IMG submission 148621) | Pelagic subsurface seawater microbial communities from Kabeltonne, Helgoland, North Sea - Helgoland_Spring_Bloom_20160412_1 | ecosystem: Environmental > Aquatic > Marine > Epipelagic ...
TGTGGCCATCCAGCGTGCGCTCGCACTTCCCCGTCACGACGTCCCAGATCTTGATGGTCTTGTCACTCGACCCCGACGCCAGCCTACCGCCCGGGAGCGCCGCCAGCGCCCACACGTTTGAGTAGTTGGTGCCTTTGTTGACGTGGCCCCACAGCGTGCGCTCGCACTGCCACGTCGCCACGTCCCAGATCTTGATGGTGCTGTCGCTCGACCCCGACGCCAGCTTGCCGTCCGGGAGCGCCACCAGCGCTGTCACGCGTTTGGTGTGGCCCTTCAGCGTGCGCTCGCACTGTCCCGTCGCCACGTTCCAGATCTTGATGCTCGCGTCCGCCGATCCAGACGCCAGCTTGCCCCCCGCGCACGCCGCCAGGGCCCACACGCCGCCGCCGGTGTGGCTGCGCAGCGTGCGCTCGCACTGCCCTGTCGCCACGTCCCAGATCTTGATGGTACTGTCGCTCGACCCCGACGCCAGCTCGCCCCCCGCGCACGCCGCCAGCGCGGTCACCCAGGTGGTGTGGCCCTTCAGCGTGCGCTCGCACTGCCCCGTTGCCACGTTCCAGATCTTGATGGTCCTGTCGTAGGACCCCGACGCCAGCTTGCCTACCGCGCACCCCGCCAACGCTTTCACGGAGTGGGTGTGGCCCTGTAGCGTGCGCTTACAGAAGCGCGGTGCCGGGTCCAACGGCCTCGGATCATAGCCCGATACGCCGCCGGAGATTATGAGCTGACGTGTTGCGGCCCACTCCCCCCACCCCCCGACCGGGGCGGCAACGCCATCGGCGTCCGGCGTCATCGGCCAGTCGGTACCGCCCACCGGCCAATGCCCCGCCAACGCGGTGGCCTCTTGGGTCAGCTCGGCGGCAAGCCGAGTCGAGGCTGCCGCCCTCCCCTTACTTTTCTGGACCTTCGCCGCCCATGCCACAAATGCGCTTGTCAACCCCGAGGAGCTAAGTGCCAACTCTCTATCCAACGCAGTCCCCGGCGCTGCCACCTGGTCATTGACGGCGTACATCGTCCGGGCGAACCCCTGGTCTATCGCCTGGGCGGCCGCCTGGCCGACCCCGTCAGCGTTCTCGGCCTCCCGGGCTGCCACCTGGGCTTTGAGGGCGTACACCACCCGGGCTAACGCCCGGGTTGCCGCCCGGGCTGCCACCTGGGCTTTGAGGGCGTGCACCGCCTGGCCGGCCCCGTCAGCGTTTTCGGCCGCCCGGGCTGACGCCTGGGCTGGCGCCCGGGCTGACGCCTGGGCTGGCGCCCGGGCTGACGCCCGGGTTGCCGCCAGAACTGCCGCCTGGGATTCCGCCCGGGCTGACGCCAGAACTGCCGCCTGGGATTCCGCCCGGGCTTTCGCCTCGGCTTCCTCGTCAAAAGATTTCAACCCGGGTGCCTTGTCCCGCATATCGGACAAGGGGTATCCGTACGAGGCGTGAAATTTAGGGCGTACACTGTCACCCATGTTTATTAAATCTCTTATATTTTTGTGGCTACTCGACGTGCGAGTCTCAAACGCGATCGGGATCAGGCTCTCGGTCACCCCATATCTTGATGGTGGTGTCCCCCCCCCCGACCCTGACGCCAGCGTATCGTCCGCGCGCGCCGTCAGCGCAATCACGTCGCCGGTATGCCCCTCCAGCGTGCGCTCGCACTGCCCCGTCGCCATGTTCCAGGTCTTGATGGTTTTGTCGAGCGACACCGACGCCAGCTTGTCCCCCAAGTATTCGCCGCCGCACTCGATGCGCTTCCAGTCGTATCCATCGCCACGACAAACGATCGGGTCGCTCGTGGTCCGATTTTTTACCGACACGTTTCTTTTTTTCCTCACATTTCGCGGGCGTTCGACACATCACCGCGAAAAATGATCGGGGTCTGCCGCACGCGGACTGGCGACGGTGGGCCGGCGCGCAAACGTGCGCGCCAGGTCGATGTCGTAGCCGGGGTCGACCTACGCACGCATCGCGTCGCTAACCTGATCCGAATTTGCCAGTCGTTCGACGAGCCCGCGTGTAGAGTATCGACGTGCGTACAATGCGATGCATTGGGACCTGGCTATATACACGACAACGGCTTTGAATTCGTATGTTTCGTATGTATCCCGAAAGTACTACAACTCGTGCGGATATCGGCGGTGCGGACGGACAAACGCATGCAAATGATTGCTCTATACGATCGGTTGATGACACGCGATACGCCGTTCACCCCACCACCGGAGTACGTGACGACTTGGCTTCAAAGGAACGAGGGACGAATTCGAAGTCACGGGGGGCGCGTGGGTGCGATCGACGCACCAAACCCCGTCCATCGGCCCGACGCACCAAGCCCCGTCCATCGTTTCGCGATGCAAGTGGGGGCGTCGACCGACGAGATCGCTGAAGTATTTCACAGGAATCTCTCCGCCACCGTCGCTATGGCGTGTTTTTCCATAGCGTGTAAATTGGCAGACGACAACCACACGCCGCCGTCGCTGGCGCATCAGATACGGTGGGGTGGGGCTGGGAGGGGCGTCGGAGAGCGTGGTGATTGAAATTTGACGGCTGGTGGTGACGCATGCCCTACCACCCCCCCACCGTCTCAGGGTATGCGGCACGACACAGCGAGAGGTGACCATAATCGAGGGGGGTATTTGCCGTGTCTTGTCGTGGCGTTTGCTGAGCGTGACTTCATACGATTTCGCCAGCATCTTGGGTCGCATGCCAAGCGAGATTCCTGTGAAATGGATTGACGCCACGAGCCTGCTAGACACGATGGCAAATAATGCGAGCGAGTCGAAGCGCGCGGCCATCGATGAGATGGCTATTATGCAGAAGGCTCTGGACAACGCGTTGTACCCGAACGGCGGCCCGATCGCAGCAGCTACGCGCACGCGTTCAAACTCGAGGGGAGGCATTCCCGATAAAGTAAAAAAATGAACGATGTGACTGCACTTGTTTTCGGAGGCGGCGGCGCGCGAGGGATTGCGTATTCAGGCGCGCTGTTCGAAATGGTTAGGCGCGGCTTGGATTTTTCCAAATTGAAGATATGCGCCGGCACTTCGATCGGCGCCCTGTTCGCCGCGATGACTGCACTTAACATATGTCCGCACGCCATGATGCGAAAGACGCGATCGAGAGAATTGAGTGAGATGCTTAAACCGGACTTCCGAGCGATGCAAACCCTGTTCTCGACGTGGGGGTTGAACAGCGCCGAAAAACTGAGAACATGGATCAGCGATATCGTATTCGACTTGACCGGTAGGCGGAAACTCACTTTCCAGGAATTATTCGACTTACGCGACGTCCAATTGGTGATTGTAGTCACAAACCTGAATTACAACCGCGCGGAGTACTGGTCGCATAAAAATCACCCGGATCGTGTGATCGTTGACAGTATTTGCACGTCCATGGCACTCCCCCCACTCTTCGGACCGACCGTCGAGTGCGTCGACACGCTTCGTACCTATACCCATCGCAACGGCGTACCCACGCAGTCGGCGCGCGTAGGTGACGTGGACAGACGAGACGGTCGGGTCACCACGGTGACGGCGGTGTATGACAACGGTGGTACAATAGAGACGAAGAGCAGCGAGCGCGTATTATACGTCGATGGCGGGCTCCGTGACAATTTCCCCATGAGCATCTCCGACCTGCCGAGCGACCCCCGTTGCGTAGTGGGTCTGAAAGTCGATTGGCGCTACACCGGGGAATGGGAAATCGCGTCATTCGACAAATTCTGTGCTCGTATTGCGTACTGTACTCTAACGACGGCAGACTCCGCACTCATGGCCAGGCTTGACATTGGCAGAGAGAGTAGCGTATGTGCGTGTGACGTCGGCGACGTCTCGTCTATCGATTTCACGATGGACGACGCGGCGGTCGAGCAATTGGTCGAGAAAGGGCGGCTTGCAGCCCATCGGTTCCTGTCACGAAACGCGACGGCGGCCGACCCGCGTCCACGCGACTGTGCCGAGGCGCGTTTGTTAGCAACGTCGCTTGCAACGGGAACTGATGCAGTATGTGACGTCCCCGACATTTGAACAGTCCCTGGAGTTTCTCGGTGCGACCATGGACCCCGCGGGCTATGACACCGCTGTAAGTCCGCATTCCTTGGATCAACTGAGGTCGTGACCACCACTGTATTTGGGTTTTCTCGAGATAGCAATCCTTGGTCGTGCGCATTATATTATACTGATGCCGTCGCTGGCGGAACGAATCGCGACTCTCGGGTTGGAATGGGATCTCGATGACAAACGTCACGTACACCACGCCCGGTCGGATCCAGACGTCCAACCGGAACGCATATTCTTTGTTTCTCAAGCGTCTGGCCAAGGCACTGATGGAATGGACCTCGGGGGCGTCGTCGCATGCCACCACCCCCAGTGTCTCTTCGTGGAATTCGCGGGCGGCACACCCCTCCGCGTCCACGTCCGCTTTCATGAAGCCCCCCCCGAAATCGCTCCATTTACCACTGTCGTGCCACCCTCGTATCCCCCGTTCCTTGCCCAGGAGAAAGTAGTGATGTCCGAACATAGGCTCCACTGCGAATGGGACAATCGAAGCTCCAATGACCTTGGCTCTCATCATGGCTGGTGGCTAATTGCGATCTTCGCGACGGATATACATCGGTGAAAAAAATGGGTGGTGGCTTATTTTTACCCATCACGGAGGAGTAACACCCCCCGCCCCTCTCACTCGACGCATGCCACGGACACCATGTTCGTGTCAGCGAACGAGACGACCTACATAGTATGCTCGGCGCCCGCGTGTGCTGCGGACAATAGGCAACACACTGCTTTCGGGGGGACCCATCACCTCAGGAGCGGACAGGACACGTGGGTGTGCAACACGGATTTATCTTGCTACCACTGTACCGAGCCGTTCGAGGAGACGCCCGCGACGTTCCCCACTGCATACAACGAATCCACGCAAACGTGGGAAACAATAGGGGTCTTTTGTAGCTGGGCCTGTGCGAAGCGGTTTGGGATCGAACGCCCGGGGTATTCGTCGGGGCAGAGCGCCGTTTGGTTGCGCACGCTCGCCGCCCAAATGGGGCACGACGCGCCGATCGAAGCGGCCCCCCCTCAATGGGCACTGAGTAAATTCGGGGGTCCCCTCGACCTCGCTGTGTTTCGGAAAGGTAACGGGGGCAAAAACATCGAACTCCTACACCGCCCGTTCATTAGTTACCCGATGGTATTTCGCGGCATACAGGATCTCGAATACTCGAATCGTCGGCGGCACGCGTTCAACCCTGGATGCGTCACAGGGCTACGGCGTCCAGTCAAGCGAAGCGAGTCGCGGGAGATCCCTCGCACGGGCGAGGGGGCGTACACGAGATACCTGCGACAACAGGCGCCAACTACCACGGCACTAGTCTCGCCGATCGAACCACCGTCGACGAAGAGCGTCAAGCGGTCGCCGCGCAAGCCACGCTCGAACCGGAAACCGAAGCGTAGCAAGGGTCTCAGCGCATTTATCAAGGCCTAGGAAGGCGTCACAGCTCGTCGACGACTTTTTAAGCAAAATACCGTATGCTGGACAGTACACTGGACCGTACGCGGTTCCAAAATAGAAACTTACCACGTTGTGAAAGTCAATTCATTATTGAGAATTCCATCGAGTCTCGCACCAGCGCGGATGAGCCACGGCGCGGGCCGCGTCGATCCTCCTACGAAGAAGCGCATTCGTACTGATGTGGTCAGTACCATCGCCCCGACGGACGAGTGTCTGTGCTGCCACGAGGCCTTCCCGGGCGGCGGGGACTACTGTACACCAGGCGTACGTCAATACATAGAGAAACTGGACACGATGGCGCCGTATGTCACGGACGGTGGCACACGGCAACTCTACGAGGGCGGCCACGGGACCACGTCCAACGACTTGCAAGCCGCCTGTCGCGAATGGGAGCGGGTGTACGATCGAATCATTCGGGCACGAATCTACCCTCGCGAGATGCCCGCCGTAGTGACCGCTCAGTCTCGCGTCGCGTGTCCGCTCGCGTGGCAGCCCCCTGCCCTCTTCGTACTCGTCATGGCGTCGGGTTGGCTGCTACACGAGGTAGGGCGCCTGGCGTCGTGTGCGCGGGTCTTTGGCGCGCGGCGAGGTCGAGCGATCGAGGACCACCCCGTCGGCATATCTCTGTGCGAGGGGCTCGTGCGCACTAGCTGCAAGCGCATCGATCCGGACGACCCGTGGATGCATTCCCCGTGGGCGGTGACTCGGTTGTGCGAATCGGCGGGTCTGTATTTGCTGCGACTCGCCCTGCGTCCCGCTTACGAACACACACTACACTGGGACGTCATGGTGATGGCCTCCGCAGAGTCGCTAGCGGCGATCCGCCGGGCGCGCGTCCGGGGATTCAGCATCAACGCGCGTCGCGAGAGCGATCGCGCCACCGCGCTCATCGAACATAGCACGTGTGGTAACGCAAAGGCGGTGCGCAACCTCCTGCGATTGCGCGCCGATCCCAACCTGAAGGACGCCGCGGGACACACCGCCCTCATGCACGCGGCTCGACACAACCATGTCGTGGTGGCGTCCATACTCATCGCGACGGGGACTGACCTCAATGCGACCAGCGAAGGGCAGTGGACGGCGACCATGTGCGCGAGTCTCGACGGCCACAGCGCCGTTGTGGAGCTACTCGCTCGCGCCGGCGCCGATGTCGAAGCCACGAGCGAGGACGGCGAAAGCGCGATGACGGTCGCGGCGCACGACGGGTTTGTCGAAGTAGTGCGGGTGCTACTCGACGCGGCGGCGAGCGTCGGCCCTGCTCTCGTGGTTGCATCCGATCGGGGACACCTCGCTGTGGTACAGGAGATCGTCGGACGGGGGGACGAGGGGCGGCGCTGGCACGCGATCTGGCTCGCTGCGGCTAAAGGATACGTCAACGTCGTGTCCGCGCTCCTCGTAGGCGCTACACACCACGAGGGCGGGGGGTTCATGGCACTCATGGTCGCCGTACGTGAACACCACCCGGACGTCGTCACTATCCTAGTGGACGCCGGCGTTTGTATCGATATCCAAGATCCTTCCACGGGCGAAACGGTCCTTATGCTTGCCGTGACACTGGGTCATCACCACTTCACGATCGCCGATACGCTGATTGACGCTGGCGCGGAGCTCGATGTGAAGGACTACTTCGGGATGACGGCGCTCATCAGAGCGGTGCGTGTCAATAATGCGGCGATGGTGGCGCGATTGGTCACCGCGGGGAGTAATCTCGACATCCAATGTGACCTGGGGCGCACCGCCCTCCACTACGCGATGCGCGCCGACACCATCATCGCTAAATCTCTCGTCGATGCACAGTGCTCGCTCAATACAAAGGCCAATATGGGTGATACCGCACTCATGCTGGCTTCGCATGATGGGAACACGGAGGCGGTGAAACTCCTCGTGGCCGCACACGCTGATCTTGAATTGGAATGCAACGGTGGCAAGAGGGCGATGCGGTACGCCGTGGAGAGCGGGTGTGGTAGCACCATAGAGACCCTGATCGACGCGCGCGCCGACCTCGACGCGAAATGCCACTCGAAGATGACGCCCGTCATGTGGGCCGCGATGTGCGGTGGTGTCGGCACGGTCCGCGTTCTTATAAGCGCGGGGGCGAATCTCGGCTGCGTCGACCACAAAGGGCGCACCGCGCTCGTGCTCGCTGTGTTGATGAAGTCGCTAGAGGTGGCTACGGAGTTGGCCGACACGGGCCTGTACCTCGATCACGCGAGCGCCCTCGGAGAAACCGCCCTCACCGTGGCCGCGGATAAGGGGTGTACCACCATGTTGCGCGCGCTCGTCGACCGCGGGTGTCGCGTCCCATGTGCTGCGGGAGGCGGTGAACCCGGCGTTCTGTCGCGCGCTCGGCGTGGCGGACGGATGCATGTGATCGAGATTCTCGAAGGCGTCGGGGATTGTTGAGCCCCATCCTTATGCCCATCGGACGTTTTAAATAATACCGTGTTAAAACGATGTGTATGATGATGCCCTTTTACATTATATTGTGGAGAGACGTGTGGAAGAAGGATTGGGCGAATCGTCGGACGCACAGCGGCCAAGGCACCCCCCCTCTCGATGCGGAGTATGGTTACGCGTCGAAGGCGAGTGAATCCGCGAGGCGGGCCGCGTGTATTCCTGTTGCTACGGCCACTATAACGCACTCGGACGCTTCTGCGGCTTCTGCGGCTTCTGCGGCTTCTGCGGCTTCTGCGGCTTCTGCGGCTTCTGCGGCTTCTGCGGCTTCTGCGGCTCGGCATCCGCCCACGTTCTACATGTCTGCCCCCACTCGCTATGTTAATTAGACTAGCCAGATTCGTCGGCGTGAGTAGAGATTTCGCTCTTCTAGACCAATGACATCACCACCTTTTTTTCATACGAATCAGAATTGATTCGTAGGAATCGATTCGTAGTACTCGATTCGTGTTTGTAGATAAAATGGGAGCTGCCATTTTTTGCGTTGGGATCGGTGTAATCCGTCCATACCTCACCGAGAGATGAAACGAAAACGGGAGTTCGCTAAAAATCCCGTATGCGCTGTGTAAGGGACCCGGCATCCGGAAATCGGTCACGCCGCGGGAATGGTCGACCATGAAGGAGGCCAAGGCCCGATGCGGTCGGGACGTGAGTCTAGAGTGTCTTTGGCGGACGCCCACTCGAGTATGTGCAGGGCTATTCGCGCGATAACAGGACCCACGTACAAGGACATTTCAGGCATGAGACCGAAAGTAGCGAAGATGCGTGTTTCTACGCGAGCAAATATGGCACCCGAGGAGGCGGGTTCAGTGTGTATTGATACTTGTCGTACTTGTATGTAGCCATTGTGATACATGTATTTGTAGATAAAAAAAAGAGATTCCTACGAATCCGGTAAATACAGGTACGACGTGTATCACACCATCTCTGGAAATAGATTTCTCACAATTCATTCGCGGATCTCATTCCACACCTCCTCGGGACCACCGAAGTCGCCAAGGCGCGACCGCGGGCGACGCACGCGGGGTGAGATGTCGCGCGGGAAGCGTCGGGCCGAATGCATGCAGGGTGTCGACGTCGGTGGCATCGCCACAGGAGAGCCCGCCCCCCCCTCCAAGCGACGAAAGCCGTCGGACGCGGGCCTTGCGCCCGCGAGCCTCGAATTCACGCGATTCGACTGTGGGCAGGCCGAGCGCCATGTGGCTAAGGCGATACGAATTGTTGCAGACGCGAAGCGCGTCCACCACTGCGCCGAGAACACGGCGCACTACCAGGAAGTGCTGGCGGCCGCGAGGCGCGGAGTGGAGGCGCTGCGGGACGCGCGGGCGCGGGGGGTCAGCTTCAACGCGCGGCGGGCGGGCAGTCGCGCGACCGCCATCATGACAGCCAGTTCAGGGGGCGATGCCAACGCGGTGAAGAACCTCATCGCGGTGGGGACCGCGCTCGATCTGCAGAACAGCAAGGGCCTCACAGCGCTCACGTGCGCTGCTCGCGACGGCCACGCCGCCGTCGTGACTGTGCTCATCGGCGCGGGGGCCGCGCTTGACCTACCGCGAACCGACGGCTACACGGCGATCATGTTCGCTGCATACTTCGGTCGCCTCGCCATCGTGACCGCGCTCGTCGGCGCGGGGGCCGCGCTCGACCTGCAGACCGAGGATGGCTGCACGGCGCTCATACACGCTGCATGCTACGGCCACACCACCATCGTGACCGCGCTCATCGGGGCGGGGGCCGCGCTCGACCTACGGCAGCGCCGCGCGGGCCTCACAGCGCTCACGTGCGCTGTTCGCTACGGCCACGCCGCCGTCGTGACTGTGCTCATCGGCGCGGGGGCCGCGCTTGACCTGCCGGACACCGACGGCGACACGGCGATCACGTTCGCTGCATACTTCGGTCACCCCGCCATCGTGACCGCGCTCATCGGCGCGGGGGCCGCGCTCGACCTGCAGACCGAGGATGGCTACACGGCGCTCATGCACGCTGCATGCTACGGTCACACCACCATCGCGACCGCGCTCATCGGGGCGGGGGCCGCGCTCGACCTACGGCAGCACCGCGCGGGCTTCACAGCGCTCATGTTCGCTGCTCGCTGCGGCCACGCCGCCATCGCTACCGCCCTCGTTGCGGCGGGTGCTGATCTCGGTTTGACTATGGACGGAATGACCGCGCTACAAATCGCACGAATGCGAAAGAAGCACGAGGTGGCTACGATATTGGAGCAGGCACAGGACATGTTGTAGACTAATCAATTCTGATTTTTATCGTCTCCGTGGCTCCAAACGGTTGCGCCCGTGGGCTCACCACCCAACGTGAAAACGAATTCCCAATACACCCGACCCGGGGTCCCGAACGCATGGGGATCGGATGGGTTTGGGGATTAATAACTAGAAAGTACGGTATCAGGGTCGAAAAATCATACAATCACCTTCCCACGATTCATTCGAGTCCTACGAAAGGAAGAATGTTGTGGTGATGGGATGCACTCTCGCGTATGCTTTCATGAGCAGTGGCGTATTCCACCTCGGCTGATATATCAGGTTGTCGTCTGTCGTCTCGGTCAGTAGTACCGGCGCGTCCGACGATTCCTGCATAAAAGCATATCGTCCCCGAAGCATCGCGCCGCCGTCGAAGCAGATAGCCTCGTGGCACCGATTGGTGTCGTGCGTGTACCGACCGTCCACGTACGGATTTTTATCGACCATGGGTGGCAAGACGTCGCCGTATATACAAAAGACTCGTTTCGGATGTACTTGCTGCGACAGGACCATCAACCTATGAATTGTTTCCGACGACGGTCGCATGGGTTTCAGTTCGAAATACGCGTTGTCTTGTTCGGATTCGACGTCTGGGGTATAGAGCTTCCCGCAATACACATTGAAGGTCGCCGGTTCGTAACGCCAGCGTGTGCCGGCGGCAACTCCGAATGCCATCCAACGTCGCTCGAGCGCCGAACGTGTCTTGTCGACGCGTGGTGACACCGCATCAGACCACGTCGCGGGCAGCTCGAGTGACTCTTCCCGAGGCCGATGTGACGCGCTCGCCGCAGCCGCGGCCGTTGGCGGTGCGCTATCGAGTGGGTGCACCGACACAGGTGACGTGGAGACGGTCGGGTGGCGGGTGTCGAAGGCGCTCGCGTCACCCGAGATCCGCATCATGATGACGTGGGAGCCAGCAATGTACTTCGTCACGAGAAACGAGCCGCAGTCGTAGTCGACGGTCGGGGCAGGTGGACTGTGGTGGACATATTTGACACGAACGGGTAGTGAATGCTGCAGGTTCCGAAGCAACGCCGGGTTGGGGGCCCCTCTTTTGCTCAGTTGATATCGGAGGACGTCCAACGACACGAATTTGTTCTTATATTTCGAGCTCGAAATGATCTTCACCGAAACCGCGATCGCACCACCGTGTGTCTCACTCGTCTTGGTGACGATCGGGGACCTCCTTTTCCCAAAGATGGCGCGATTTTGGGCCGGGGTCAATCTGCGCATGAACGGGTACAATTCCCGCAATTCGGCCTCAGATGTCCAACGCAAGCTCATTGTTTAGGAGGTAGACCGGGTGTGCCCCACGTTTCGGTGGTTTGGTCGAATGCCACCCGACACGATACCGTTATCTCGAAAAAACATAACGATCCTTTATGTTTTCAGCGGCCTTCCCCATCGAACCCCCCACGTGCGATACGGCGGCACCAGACCGCCGCGACCCTCCGTGTGATGGCGACGCTCGGTGCAGACCTTGGTGTCGTGTCGCGAGGCGACTCGGTCGCTGTCCCGCAGCTCGGGGCCGACGCGCAGGGTGCACACCGCACGAGATCTGCATGCAATGGATCGTGTCGTATTTGCCTCGTTTTTTTCTCGGCGATTGCATGGTACCCCGACACACTGGTTAGCGAGCGAGTCTGGTAATTCAGGAACGTGGCGGTGCGATATTTCTCCGAATGGGGAAAAAATATAACTCTCCATACAAAAATGTATTCACGTATCGGTACGGCGTGGGATGTGACGGTACCCCCGGCTGAAACGATTCCGGATGAAAGTCAATCCCAAGCGCCGGACGCTCCGCCCGCCGCGCGTTGTGTGGAGGACGCGCGGGGTTCCGTTTGGGTACAGATCGCGAATTGGCTTCAGAAACACGGCTCTATACAGTGGGTGGTGGTGTTCTTGATCTGGCTGGTGCTATGCGAGATGAATTGTAAGCTCACGCGCATGCTAGACGCGATGCGGTTGTGCCGACGGTGGAGATGATCACATACATTGCTGTAATAGATGCGCTTGTAGGGCGGATATTGCGACGTTCTCGTCGACTGTCTTGGCGTCGATTTCGTGCCTTATCCTTATGATCTTGAATATGTTGGCGATGACTATCGCGGGCGTGTCGCGGTTTATAATCTTCCGAAATATCACGGGGTGACTGTTGGTGGCGAAGAGCCGTATGGCCTCATCACTTTCGATCAATTTCTCTGCGATTTGTTCATCGCTCGTCAGTCCATTCGCCTCGAGACGCCCGGTCACCATGAGCGCCCGGATCCTGTTGATGAGGCCTGCGACTTCGGGTGGCGAAAGCTTCTTCACCACGGTGTCGTACGCGAATTCGTAGCCTTTACACTCATCTGTGTTGGCGCAGTGTTCTCGGACGTGTTCCTCGGGCATCACCCGATTAACGGTATTCAAATCGTGGTCGTCCATGGTTTTCAATGGACTCGCATTTGTATAGCCGAATTTCAAACGCGGTGTACAGACCCGTCCCTCGGAGCATGACCCGATGCATTAAGGTTTTGCCTAGGATTCTTAACCCCCGCCGCCAGATTGCCCCCATGCGAGCGCCAAGGGCTGCTCAGATAACTATAGCCTGCGGCGTGTGATCCAGAAATTCGTCCCTTGCAGTCTGAAATCCAAAGTCGGCCGGCGCCGACAGGCGCCGTGGTAGGTTCTTCAAGATCCCCTCTATGGATTCGTGTATTCCGAGCATGCGCTTTGCAGCGACTGCTCCGATTCCGACGATACGCGATGGGCATAAATCACTTCCCAGTAAGATACAATAGTCGACTAACGTAGCGTGATCGAACCCGAATCCGCTCTTAATCTGTAGACGGGCGAGGCGGCGGCGAGTTTGCGACGGCGGCGACGCGAGTTTGCGACGGCGACGCGAGTTTGCGACGGCGACGCGAGTTTGCGACGGCGACGCGAGTTTGCGACGGCGACGCGAGTTTGCGACGGCGACGCGAGTTTCGATGACCTTTTCTAAATCCAACTCGTACATATCGTATGGGAAGCCAGTGATCAAACGAGCCGCTCCGTATGGAATGGTGTCGTAATCCTCGCTGATCGCGACATCACACATTCCACACCGAATTGCCCACGCGCATGCCTTCTCGGCGTCATTTTTCGATTGATACACGGGGACTCCCAACTCCTTTAATCTACATTGGACTCGTGTGAAATCCGTCTTACTCGGGATGGCCGCCTCCCTGCGTAGCGCGCTCGTTCGGCATTTCTCAATGGCCAAAATGGCTCGCAGGGTGTCTTGAGGGGTAGACGCAGTGAGTTTCGTTATTGTCTCACACTCCTTTTTATACATACTAGCCTGTGTTTTCACATGCTGCCTCGATTTCCGTCGATTCGCGATTTCGATGGACTTCGCCTTACACGGAGGTCCGTCTAGGAAATAGAACGGATGGATTCCGTGGCACCGCATCATTTCCACATGGCTTTGGATCCCATCGGCCGGGTCTGCCCCGGCAGCTTTCAATTTGTATACAAATATGGATGTGTCAACCGCTGCGCGAAGACCCTTCAAATCACCGAGCTGGACCTGGCGTCGGCCGCGTGGGGCGTATCGGACAATGGCTTTGCGTAACCCCTTAATGCCCATGGTGCTGGTTTCGGGGCCAGATCATGGGGGTATGCCAAACTGGTGCTCGCCACTTAAAAAAAAGCTCCATAGAGGTATGTTATTGCAATCCCCTACTCAAAATCCCTTCGGAATCTGGTATCCAAGGCCGGGTCTGTGCGTCGCCGAGTCACGAACGCGCGGGCGTTGGAACACTAGCAGTTGGCTTCATCTTCACCCAGACGATGGCGCCCGCGATCACCAGCGCGACAGCGATCATAGCCGCGTATAATGCCACGCCCCGACCGGCCGTGGTTCGTTCAGGTGTGGTGTCGCAGCCTCGGCTCTCGGACGCAAGCGTAGTGGGGTTGAGTTCGTACGCAGGCACATCGAAATTACCCGGGTCGTCTTTCGGATAGGCCGGGGGTGGTTTCCATCGTCTGGCCGCGGCCTCAGAGTTGGCATATGCAGTCCGGAGCGACGAGTCCGGGTATTCTTCGTCGCGCGCGGGTGGGGCCTCTGGCGGCATTGCGACTACGGCCGCTCGTCTCGACACTTGGCGACTCATGACGTCCGATCTGGCTTCCGGCATCGTATTGTTTTGATACTACATCACATTTTCCTACGATGCGTGAGGGCAGTGGGCTATTTTTTAACAGGGGTCTTTTCGGCACCGGTCATGATTTTCCCGCCCAAATACGTACCGAGTATAAGAGAAATCGTCGAGGAGGCAAATTCCGACTGTTGGCCTTGGGATAATTGTATGAAACAGAAAGACAGTACGCTTAAACTGACGAGAGTTTTTGCGAGGAATTCCATCAGGCCTTTGTCACACGAAGTGACTTGGCCACAACACATACGCGCTTCAAAGTTTTCGTCGGGCCGGTAGAGCAGGCGACTACCATCCGGGTGTAAGAAGACACCGCTATCGATTTTCTGCGGTAGTTTTGACTTTGACACCTGAGGGTCGGTCGCCGGCGAAGGCTCGCTTCCCCCGGGGGTGACCACCGCCCGAGACTCGTTTGTTTTTGCCTCATGCGACACGTTCACCACGGTCGATGGTACGGACGTTGAGATTGTTGAGATGGATGGTGACATAGGTGGCGTGGGTCGTTTTCGACCTCGCGCACTCATCTTTGATGATATGTTACCAATTTAAGACACCCATCGCCCTGACTCTCAGCCGTACAAATTCTGCAGTTAAGTGTAAAGATCCTCGCATGGATTGGCTGCCGCGTCCAAGTGTTATCGGCGAATCAATTGCCGACGTTATCCGACCGTTTCATACGATTTGGACTTACATGCCCGAAATCCCTGGTGCCGCGTGCCTCCGGGAGCGAGCGCGTCAAAAGGCGGTAGAAACCATGCTCTTGCTTCTCCTACAGAGCGCGGTTCGAGGCATGTTGTTGTGACCCCCCCGTCCGGGCATGGAATTTTCCGGAGGAAGCTGTAGTAACTCGTTACGTGGTATACAGCTCGCGTGCGATGCTACACATCGCGTCGATCTCAGTCTCGTCCACGACCTCGAGTGTGATGCACGGGTCCCCGGCGTGCGTGTAGATCGGACCGTGGATAGACAGACGGTTTCCTTGGCGGAGCAGGGAGGCGATGCGACGCGCATCCCGTTCGCCCAAGTGTGCCACGACCGCGTCCGCGTGGACGGTGTCTCGCGATTTCACGACCAACGCCACGCCGGCGTGGTCCATTCGCACGTAGTATGTCTCCTTTGTGTCAAACACATGGGCACCTGTCGGCACCCGAATGTGAAACGGCGATGGATTCGAATTCATTTCCCGTTTGTGTGTGTGTGTCCCAGATGAACCGCGCGCCACGAACATACACGCCGACTCCTTTTTTTCATGGGGGGCGAGTCACCCCCCTTTTTCATGGGGGGGGGCGAGTCACCCCCGGGACCATGTTGGTACATAGATTGACGTCGGTGAAAAGACGGTGTAAATTACAACCCAGTGCCACTAAACAGCCGTGGGAAAGTTTCGTTTCCTTTCTATTTAAACACCGCGTCGGATGCGGGGTCGGTGGGTACGCCGTCCATGATAGCGTCGACGACATCGAGACCAACGCCCATGTCGCGCCATATTTCAGGATCGAGCGTCGGGAATTTTCGGACGTGTTTCCAAGACAACTGTTCCTCGAAACCGTATTCGATTGCCCGCACATCCTCAGTAGTGAGACCGCATTGTAGTACCCATTCTTTAGCAGAGGGCGCACGCGAGGTTTTATCTGGCGCGCCCCCCGCACCCGTGAGACGTGGCACCGCGTCGGATGCGGAGTCGGTGGGTACGCCGCCCATGATAGCGACGATGACATCGTGACCAATGCCTAATTCGCCCCAGTCTTCAGATGAGACCGTCTGGAATTCCCGGACGTGTTTCCAAGACAACTCTCCCCCAATGCTGCGCTCCATTGCCTCCACATGACCACGAGCGACACCGCATTGTATTACCCACTCTCGAGCAGAGTGATCTGGCGCGCCCCCCGCACCCGTGAGACGTGTCACCGCGTCGGATGCGGAGTCGGTGGGTACGCCGTCCATGATAGCGAGGACGACATCGAGACCAATGCCCAGATTGTCCCAGTTTTCAGGTGAGATATCCGGGAATTGCCGGACGTGTTCCCAAGACAAATCTTCCCCAATAATGCTCTCCAATGTAGCCAGATTATCATCAGTGAGACCGCATTGTTGTACCCACTCTTTAGCAGAAGGCGCACGCGCGGTAGTCTTGCTTTTGATTCCCAATAAGTTCTTCATTCCCGCTAAAAACCCACCCGCAGCGAGTGCGGGGTCGGACGAGGTCCAGTCGGGGTTGTCAGCACGTTGTGCGCGTTTAATTGTCGCATTATTAAACGGGAGTGTCCAAGGCCGGAAACCAGCCACGCCGGCCGTCGCGACGCCATCGGTCCCTTTCGTGGAGATGGTGGGCACCGCGTCGTCGAGAGGCGCATTTGGGGTGCGGGGCGTCGCATTATCAAACAGGAGTGCCCGAGGCCGGAAACCAGCCACGCCGGCCGTCGCGACGCCATGGATCCCTTTCGTGGAGATGGTGGGCACCGCGTCGTCGAGAGGCGCCTTTGGGCTGGTGCGGGGCGCCGCTCTGTCGCGAGGCGCCTGTATGCTGACGAGGGCCGCCTCTTTGTCGAGAGGCGTCATTGGGCTGATGCGGGGCGCCGCTTTGTCGAAAAACGCCTGTTTACACTCAAGGAGGCCAGGGACGTCCCGGGCGTCGCAGCGAGCCGTTTTGTATTTCGAGGATGAATCTTGTTTCACAAATATGATAGTGGGGTAGAATACGATCGCGTGGCTCATGTGGCAATGGAGCTCTGGGACGCCGATGTTGCTTAGCTCTATTTGCTCTTTATACATGTCGTAATCCATGGCAGCCACGTGTATATACGCCGGGTCCGAGACGTCGGGGTTGGCCTGTTTCACCAGCGCAGCAAATGCGTCGAATTTGGGCGACAGCTCTTTACACCACCGACAATGGTCACTATAGAACATAATAACGAATCGTCCGTCGTCAAGCAATTTCTGTAGCCCGCGTGGGTTGACTCTCCTCACGCCGTTGACATGTGACGACGAGGTGGATTCGAGAGGCGTATCATTGACTGGCATATTAGTATTTACTAGTAGCATTACAATATTATTTTTTGTTCTTCAAGATGCGTCAATCATACGGATCCATTCCCGAACCAATGCGCTTGGCGTTGAATTTAATGCGGAGATCGCGCAGGACGTCCTCGTCTCGTTTGATCCGGAGAAGACGACGGCGCCGTGGCAGGGGTTCCGCGACGAGACGCGTTTTGCGCCTCTTTGGGCTTGTTTTCCCTGGATTGGTGTCGCCAATGTGCTTGTATTTCCGCACGCGATCGATGATGACCGCCGCATCGTCAATGGGTTGCCCGCTCGCGGCCATGTTCCGTTGAATGAGATCGACCATGTCGTGGAGAAGGGAGCGACTACGAAGCGTCATAATCTCGGTACTGTTCTTGGCGGTGGACAACGTGCGTCGAAACCCGGGATCTCCCTTTCCAAAGATCTGGTACGCGACTGCGGTAGGGAATGGCATCGCCCGCGGATCCGTGCCAGCGGCGTCCCGGCATTTGCCTTTTTTGGAGTGGCACTTCTGGCGGATGCCATATTGAGTCACCACAAAGAAAATGACACTCGTCTTGTGTCGGCCATTTTTGCAGAGACACCAACGCACTCCCCGACCAGCCACATTGACGACGTACATCTCGCGCCTGGCATACGGCTTCGTTATTTTTGATATCCGCGCGTCTTTCCAGTGCTTGTTGGCGTTTATGATTCGTTGTAAGCCCCGACACATGTATTTACCGCGGAGCTCGTGGTGAGACATGGCATTCCTCCCGAATAACACATTGGTGTAATCTCCACTCGACTTCGTCTTCTTCTTCTTCGTCAAGCGCCCCGCGTGGTCCTCTTTCCACTCAGACGAGTCGTAGGTGGCCTCCCTGGCCGAAAGCATGGTCGGTTCCAGCGGATCCATGTGTTCGCGCGCGTGCACGTCGACACGTGCCCCTCGTTCGAGAACTCGTCGGGGGACGTCGGCGGGCATGCGAAACGGGGTATACGGTCGCGTGCCGACGGGGCATCGCACGCTCGTGTAGCGGAGGACGCGGGTGGCCACAATCAGCCGCTCGGACTCGTCGCTACTGAGATGCGGATGTAGCAACTTGATGAACGATTCGTCGAGACTCCCGTCACCTCGCACGACCGCCGTCACCTTGTAAGTGCGGGTGTCCGCAATTTTCCCACTACCGTTGCAATATTTGCCCCCGACGCATCGCTTAGCCACCTCTCGGTCGCCGTGGCAGGCCGCGCATCTCACTAGCTTGACGGCCCCGTACGGGCGAAACCCCGAGCCCTTGTGTACGGCCTCGTCGATCGCATCGGCCCACCAGTCGGGTGTCTTTGCCCCCAGGATGTCGCTGCTGATCGCCTTGCATACCATACAATCGTGAATCTGTCGCGCCTCCACCTCGGTGAACGCCGGTCCCCGGGTGAGGACCGGAGGATCAACCTCCGCGATCATCACATCCACGCCGCCGATCGTCGCGGCCGCGCACCGCAGAGGGAGGGAGCGGTGTGTCGACCTGATTTTAGTCGGGACTGGCCATTTCGCGCCGGTGAGCGGACGTCGCCACGGCACGTGCATTTGGATCTCTAGCGGGTCTCTGCGGACGTCCACGCAGACGCCCCTCGAGTTCTTCGCCCGATGGCACCAGCACCGAGCGGCCGCACACTCCTTGCTGCCCCATCGCGGGACGAACATACGAGCCAGAGACGTACACCCACTGACGTCCGTGCGACCGAGGTGGGTCACCAATGCGCCGACCGTGCGGGGACGGGGTTCCTCGAGTTGCTCGTATTCCTCAATCGCCACCGTGCACGACGGGACTTCGCTCGTCGACTGCGCGTATTGTTGTAAGAACTCGACCACGTCGTCCTCCGATGTTTTGCATACGACGCACGCCGCTACGTGGTCTCCCCAGACGTAGCCACAGACGCCGCCGCCTTGCATGACAGGTGTCCCGCTCGTTGCCGACACGCCGTGGGCGAGGCACACGCGAGACAGCGGCACGTTGTTGAGTACACGCGCGTGCAACCCAGTCTTGTAACGCGTCGTGTGGGAAGGGCATTGTTTCGCTGGCGCACCGGCGGCGACCACCCAATCGCCTTGGGCAGTGTGTCGAGCGACAGGGCGGACGACCTGTGCGGCCCCTCGGCAGCGCGTCACCACCCCCGGTACGACGCAGTCAGAGACACACAGCGTCGTCGCGCTCCGGGGATCCGGGACTGCCGTCACATCGACGGCGACGCCGCTCGCGGAGTGCGTCGCTTTCAGAGGAGTCGACACCAGCCGATGTGGCCCGCGCGGCGCCACCGCGACGCAGAGAGTCCCGACCACCGCCGTGACGACCCACGACATGTCGCCGATGTCCGACGGCGTGGGACGGAGCACGTCGCCGACACACATCTCGAACGCATCGACGTCTGGGTCGTATGGGGTGTCCCCCCCGACTGTCACAGGGACCACGCTCCACGTGGCGTGGTCGGAGAACGCCTCGTCCCCTAAGCCGTTCGTCTGTACGCTGAGTAACACGTAGAACGTAGGCTCCACGTCCAGAACGACACAGTAATCCGTCTCGTCGCATGCGGTGAGTTGGCACTCCACCCACGAGCCGTCGATCATCACGTTCACGTGCTCTCCCACGACGGCCGAGTGTCGCATCTGGCTGCGCGACACCACACGCGCCTTGCGATCCTTCGTGACCGCGTCGACCCCGACGACCGCGCAGGGCTTGCCATCGCGACTGGCGAGTGTCATCGGGTACCCAGTCACCGCTTCCACGTGCGTCACCGCGAGATATGTCGCGTCGCCGCCCCGGTCCGCCTCTACGACGAGTTCGTGGCCAGCGTCGGGGACACTCGTACCCGTCATTAAGACGAGATCCGTGTCCCACGTGTAGCCCACGAGTTCCCAATCGGACACGTGTAGCAATGAGAATGGGATACCGCGAAGGTCGACGCGACGCCATTTACCATCGGTTGCGCCCTTGATTTGTTTGCCGCATGCGTCCACCACCACGTACGATTGCGTGCTGTCGCGGTGGTCGGTATGGACACCGGAGACGTAGGCAGGTCCCGCGGTGCTCCACACGCCGTTCACGCGGGTTTGTACCGGCGTGGTCTCGCGCAGCAGCTCGTCGGAGCCGATGAACATCTTCACCGCCCGGCCGGGCGCCCCCGGAATCCCGGTGACCCTGAAAAGGCGCGCGTCCGGGTGCTCGTGGATAGACCGGAGCTGGACTTCGACCACGGCGTCGCATCGCACTTCGATGCATGCCTGCAACCGATTGCAGCGACGAACGTTGCTACAGTCCGACACACGCCACGCCCAGCCGCAACTCTCGCAGCTGCGGGTGTCGATACCGAGTCCATCGTCGCCGACGACGGTAACGCGCTCGGTCGGTTTGTGGCATGTGGCACACGGCCACAAGTCGATCTTCTTATGACGCGCGCGCATCGTCCCGTCGCTGTCGATGCTCGCGCTCATGCCAATCGTGAACACCGGCTTGTCTTTCCAGCGTTCGAAGCGCGGGAGACACATGCGCAGTGCAGCAAGAAAAATGCCACGCCCGATCTCGATTCCCTTGTCAATGTCGTACCCGACCGTGTCCGTTATATCGAAGTCAGCTACCATGGGGTATACGGCGGACCGGACCTCGGATACGGAGACAGGCATGTCGGATATGAAATCCTCGGCCAAATACATATGCGCCATCTCGTCACTCAGGATCACATGCGCCTCGTTGTGCTGATCCCGGGCGACAGTTTCGTACGCACCGCCGCCCAGGTCGAGGAACTGATATTTTGTAATCCCAGCGACGCTGTCCGTCCCCTCCTCGTTCCGACCATCTCGCCTCCAGCGCGAGGGCTCCGACACGATCCCCAACGCCCGGCGTCTGCGAGCGTGCATGGCGGCATACCGCGACCTCCGCCGCATGCCAAGCTTTCGCTACAGACGACGTGGCGCAAAAATTAAGAAGTATCATATCGACCCGACGAATGGGGAAAAAAACGGGCGGGTGTCTAAATATGCCCACCGACCACGTCGGGATGCTGTCGCTCTGCGTCCTGCATCGCGTCCGAGCGACCATCGTGTCGCGCGTTGGGGGGAGGTCGAACCAGACGCGCCAAGGCGTGTATGATACCGTTGGATTTGCAATTCGCGACGCCCATCATCTCCGAGACCAACAGCGCGACCGCGATGCCCACCATGCCCCACGCCCCCCCTATCGACAATCCATCGCACAGATCCGCATCGCTTATTACGTCGGTTAAATTCATACGTGATATCATTTCAAATTGATTCCAAAACGCACGCATGCGTCCTCGCGTATAGACCGTATGGAAAAAAACGTCGGTGCGTAATTTTTTACTCTTGGAGTCGCGTGGTAACAGAACCAACCTGGATAGGCTACTAGATTTCGAGTAGTCGACACATGAACATTGGAGCGACACGCACGGGATGAATCATCAGTTCATCCCGCTAAAAACGATCCGGGCCTGGTACCCTTACAAGAACGCCCGACGCCGAGACAACGAGGCGTTCTATGCACTCGCCCTAGAGATTGCAAATCGTGGCGACCGTGGTTCAGATGAGGGGGTGTTCGTCCCTCGGGAAAGAGGCGACTACGCCCCCGCGGAGGCGATGGCACTGTTCCTGGGGGACACGAGCCAGATCGCGACGCGCCGAGGTCACGTGTTACCACATTACCCCAAGATGAAAAGCGAGGTCATATTTTGGTCCGGGACGTGTCTCGACATCGTGTCGCTTGCGGTGTCGGTGGTGCGCATCCAAGACCTGAACAATTTACTCGCGTCCTTTGGTCTCATGGGTCCACACCAGAGTGTACACGCGTTTCGCGCAAAACTCGTTGCCACCATGGCGCCTGTCATCGACGAAATGGCAAAAGTCGTCGGTGGGAAGCTCCGACGGTACGACGAAGTCGGCTTTGGTCAAATACCGATGGAGGGGGCGCGGTTGGCACACATGCGACTCCGCGTGGCGCGCGCTATGGCTTCCGCGTGCGATCGTCCTCGCCTTTTTTTGCGTTTGGTCGGCGAGCCGACCGACGCGTTCGTGACCCGGGTCGCGTCGCCCGCCAGACCCGTGTCACACCACTCGACGCCACCAGTCGGCGAGTCGCGGACGAGCCCCGCCCCGACGGACGGAAAGGGCTCCTTCGATCCCGTCGCAGCGGTGTTACTTCGTCAGTGCGGCACTGACACCCGTTGTGTACAAGGCCGCGTGTACATTAACGTTGAAGTACCCTCATGCGTTGAGAATACGCCTAAATTCGTGGATGTCAAAATCGGTACGTCCGTTTACGGTGGTAGATCCAGGACGAACGACGCCCACGCAGCTCGATGGATGACGCTGTGTGACGTCGAGTTCCCCATACCACAGGCCGTAGCGACTAGTATGAGGGCGTTGTGCGACGCAGCGCTCCTCGAGTCACGATCCGACACTGGGAATGTCCTCGAATATTTCCTACACGCGGTGTGTCGCAGCATGAATTACCGGCGGTTCACGTCGAATCCGCCCCCGCACAAGGAGCATTTCATAATGTCGAGATCGCAGCTGAAGTGGATGTGTTCCGAGCTGCGGCACGCCGCGCTTCGGGGCGGTGGATCCTTCGACGACCGCTGCGAGGATGTGTCGGCCCGGTGCCCATTTTTCTGGAACGAGGCGCCGTAGGTTATCGATACGAGACAATCGAGCGGTTATTAGTGATTATTTTCAAGAGTTTCGCGGTGGAAACCCAGGGTTCCCGTGAACTCGGATCAAAACCCCTGCCCCAGCGCTCGAATTGTACCAACCCAAAACAAGGCCATGAGCGATCCGAGGATCTCGCAGCCTACCGCACCCCATCCCGTGTACGCTAGCACCTTAGACAACACATCCGAGGCGGTCCGGAGGCCACCCTCCTTGACAGTTCTCGATAGGAGATGTATCCCCCAGCCTGAACAGATCACGGTGCCTATAATAAACCATCGAATGAAATGATCATGCCGTGTCTTTTCCGAATTGGGGTCGCCCGGCAGTATGGTGATGAATAAACAACCGGCGATCAGCGACGCGATAGTTACGAGCATTGCAATAGGGGGTGGGCACGACATCGATACCTTAGGGGGTGGGCACGACATCGATACCTTTTTGAGATAAGAACATAAAAAAAAAACATCTTACGAATTCAAATTACGAATTCAAATTACGGATTCTGATGAATCAAAATCTGATTGGAATTTGGATTCACAGGAATCGATTTATGATTCGTACGAATCAGAATTGATTCGTAGGAATCGATTCGTAGGAATCGATTCGTAGGAATCGATTCGTAGGAATCGATTCGTATGAATCGATTCGTATGAATCGATTCGTAGGAATCGATTCGTGTTTGTAGATAAAATAGGAGCTGTCTATCGATGGTGTCGTTGGTCTTGGAGGCGTGGAATGAGGCCTCACAGTCAATTCTGATTTTATCGTCTCCGTGGCCCCAAACGGTTGCGCCCGTGGGCTCACCACCTAACGTGAAAACGAATTCTCAATTCACCCGACCCGGGGTCCCGAACGCATGGGGATCGGATGGGTTTGGGGATTACTAACTAGAAAGTACGGTATCAGGGTCGGAAAAATCATATCACTCGCTCTTTTTTTATCGTTCGCGGCTGTTGACATATCTTGTACCATCGCGCGACGGGGAGGATCCGGGCTGTTCGATGGACATCCGGGTCCATTTCGCGGTCCGCACCACCCCACCGCCGGACTCGACCGTCGACGCGTCCGTCGGTGCGCGCAAGCGCAAGCGGGGCGAGTCGATCGCGTGCCTCGACGCGCGCTGCACGGCGCCGTGTGGCGACCGGCTCGCGCGGACCTTCGGCCTCGTCGACACGTCCGTCTGTCCGGCGATCGCGCCCGTCGGCGCGTCGGACCCGCTCGCGGCGCTCCGACGCGCGCATCCCGGAGTCCCGTTCCGCGCCACGCCCTCCGGGACCACGCAGGTCTTGCGACGCGGGCGAGGCAAGAGCAAGAAGAAGTGGCATCGCTGCTGTCGCCGTTGCAAGAAGGCGCCGAACTACAACGACGAGGAAGGGCGGCCCAAGCGCCTGTGCGCCGCCCACGCGCACGCGGCCGGCACGTACGCCGTCCAGAAGCCGTGTCGCGACTGCCCGGACGACGCCAAGCTACAGGCGGCCTACAACGACGAGGACGACCAGCCCAACCGCCTGTGCGCCACCCACGCGCGCGCGGTCGGTACGTACGCCGTCCAGCACCCGTGTCGCGACTGCCCGGACGACGCCAAGCTCGAGGCGGGCTACAACGACGAGGGCGATCGGCCCAGTCGCCTG
>Ga0206126_10001816_pt1 | contig 24725 bp, 22 predicted proteins | sample Helgoland_Spring_5_FD_148621 | JGI IMG/M metagenome (GOLD analysis project Ga0206126, IMG submission 148621) | Pelagic subsurface seawater microbial communities from Kabeltonne, Helgoland, North Sea - Helgoland_Spring_Bloom_20160412_1 | ecosystem: Environmental > Aquatic > Marine > Epipelagic ...
CATAATTATTTTTATTATAAATATTAATATTATTGTAAACTGTAAGAACCTACCGCAAAGGCAGTTCCTACTTTATTTCCGTCCATTTCAACGGTTCCTTGTTTCATAAGAATTTGTTCTAAAAGTTTATTTGTTTTTTTAGATTCTTGTGATCCTCCACCACCTCCTAAATTAGTTCCAACTAACATAGAATCTGCTGAGTCTATATTTACACTTCCTTTTGGGCCACTAACCATTACTTCACCACCTGGTCCTATAAGCCCATCACTTATTTTGGCATTTGCTTTAGCTTTAGAAGTTTCACTATTCATATAACCTACTACTGCTCCTATTCCTGCTAAAATAGCTACTGCTCCTACCCCAAGAGTTAAAGCTGAACTTAATGATATTGCGGCAACACCTGATGCTACTAATTGTGCTGTCATTAATGCTACCTTTGCAATTGTTCCTACTAAACTTACTCCTGCAATTGCTCCTAACATTGCGTATAATACTGTTGAGTTACTAGCTGCTTTTGCCATCATATCTACAATTGGCATTATACCATTTGCTATGTTACCTAATGCTGATTGTAAATTAGCCATAGTATCAGCAAATTTATCTGCAGCTGATTGTTGTTCATATTGGAGTAAAAGCTCTTCACCTCCAAGTTCTACTAATCTTTGTCTACCTGCTTCTGTTGAGGCTGCATCAGCTATACTTTTTGCACCTAATTTATTTAAAATTTCTTGTTTCTTAATTGAATCAGCTAATTCATTTACTTCCATCCCCATAGCTTTAGCTAAATCTTCTCTAGCTAATACATTTAATTTAGAAAATTCTTCTGCTGATCCAAAGTTTTTAGCTAATTCTGCAACTGCCTCAGCTGATTTACCATCTAAAGCTAATGATCTTGCTTTAGATAATTCAAGATCTCTACCAATCATTAATTCAGCCGACATTTCAGCTGCTATAGATTCTTCAAAATCTAAAAGACCACGTGAGATGTCTGATGTTTTTTCTAAAGTTAAACCTAACTTATTAGCTTGAACTACTGCTCTACCTAATTCAGCAGTATTAAATTTATATGAAGCTGCTAGATTACCATTAATATTTGCAACTTCTTTAAGTACTTTTCTACCATCTAACCTTATTCCCGTTTCCTTTTCTAAAGCTGCTACTTGATCTAAAATTTCTTCAGTTACTTTTCTAACTGGTTTTTCTTTTGATATAGCGTACTTAACTAATTTAGCTGATTCTGATGATTCTAATCCTACTAGTTTAGTAAGTTTAGATTGCATTTTCATTTGCTCAACTGTGAATCCAGCAACTGCTCCTACTTCATCACCTAATTGAATAAATGCTTCTTTTAATTTTTCGGCATTAATTGTTGAATCTCCTGATTTTAAAGCTATAAGATTAATTTGTTTAGATATTTCAGTAGCTTCATCTTTTGAAACGCCCAATTGCTTAGCCATGTTGGTAGTAGACTTATCAGCATCAAATGCAGATTTAGCTATGAATATAAAAGCAGATTTCATTAAACCACCTGTAAGCATAGCCATAACCTCAATTCCTTCTTTACCATCTTCAATACCAACATTCATAGCATCAATACCCTTAGCCATATCTTGAATAGGACCAGCCAATAAAGGACCTAAACCAGGTATATCTTTAACCCCAGCTGCTAGTTTAGTTGCAAAATTACTTCCTTTATTTATTTTATCTATTTCCTCTGATATTTCTTCAAATTTTTCTTGGATTCCTTCTGATGTGTCTAAAGAATTAAGTAATTGCTCATTTATTACTTTATAATTTTCTGCTTCTTCTTCTGTGGCATTAGCCATCATTACATTATTAGCAGCAATTCTAGATTCAATTTTAGCTCTTTTTTGAGCTACAGCGGTTATATCTTTTTGATATTGTGCCCTTTTCTTTGAATCTTTAAGATCTTCTTTACTATAAGCAGCCATTTTACCCATAGAATTAGCTAAAGAAGTAACATCTTTTTGGGCATTAGTAAATGAACTAGCCATTTCCCCAGAATCTTTACCTGCTTTTTTAATTTCTAAAGCATATCCACTAACTCTATCTTTAGCTCTTTGAGCTGAAGCTGCTAAATCATTTTGGAGTTTATTAGTTTCTTTTAATTCACTATTTAGTTTCTTTTGATTTTGGATGTCTTTTTGATCTGCCATTTAAGCGATGTTTTGTTATAAATATTAAAAAATTGAGTTTTTAATTATAACTTGATTTTCCTTGAAAACTTGGGGGATTTATTTTTCCTGAACTATCTAAAATATTAGTAGTTGTTTTATTTCCTGACTTAGATGATTTAGAGTTTGCTTTTTTAACTGCTGCTGCTTCATCATCATAATATTTTTTAATTTCTGTAAAAGTGAAATTTCTTAACCATATAGGCATATCATATACTGTATGCCAATCATATCCTCCTTTACCATGAAATACTATTTCATGTATAGTTTTAAATACATGTTTATGTAAGGCAAACCCCTCTTTAGACGTCAGGCCAAAAAAACCTGAGGCTAATTGGGATGGGTCTTGAATCTTTAGTCCCTCGGGGAAAAAAAGTCAGATCTATGTCTGGCTGTATATCGCTAATATGTTTTCTAAAAGCTCTTGAATCTTGAGCTAATAATGCTTTATCTACAAAGCTACGTATAGTAGGTGGATCTGAGTCCCCATTTACAGAAATAATTTGAAATTTTAATCTTGTTGATACTACAGGATTAGCATCTTTATTTAGTTTTTGTAAACCTTCAATTTCTTTATTTATTTTTTGCTCATCTTTATGAGTCATCATTTTAAAAGTAATTTTATTTTTAGAATGAGGTAATACAAAAGAAAATTCATTATTACCAGGAGTAAATAATTTTTTATCTATTTTTTTGTTATCTATTTTAGATAAATCTACTTCTTCTTCTTCACCATTATACTCAAATTTATATTTAGGCCCATAACCTAATATTCTAGCTGCTATCATAACAGCATTTTTATCACCTATAAGTAAATCATTATAATCAACTTTTGTAACTATTAAAGATTTTAATAATTTATCAATTACAGTTCCATTTGCTATGTAATTTTGATTTGCTAGTATATCTTCTTCTCTAGCAGTCATATATTTCATTTCTATTGTACCACTTGATAATGGGTGGTCTTTAGGGTATAATAAGCCTTGTGATGGTAATTCTATCGTTTCTGTTGGAATTTTGAATTCTTGCATAATCTATTTTTAAATAACTATTTGTTTATTTGTTATACATATGTAATATACAAAAAAGCTTGACCGAAGCCAAGCTATTTTTGAAGGAAATATCAGGGAGTGTAAAATTTTCTAGAAATTTAAAATACAATAATCTGGTTGTACTTCTAATGAAATTTCTTGAGCAGCACTATCATCATCCCAACTATAATCCCCAAAGTTAGCTGATGTTATCATTGCGCCTTTAATTATCCATTCAGATACTATGTCACCTACTGGTCCTAGTACGTTGAATGTTAAATCTTTTTTATAAAAATCGGAATATCCATCTCTACCTGTTACTGATTCATGGTGTAATCTAACCCATTCCATCACTGCTTGCGCTCCTGATGGTGTAATAGGGTCAAATAACGTCATTGAAATTGGTCCCCAAGTTGTTTTTCCTTTCACAAATCTTTGAACATTTATATGATTTAATGGAATTGCTTCTTGTGCTATGTTAACAGCTCCTACTGCTTTTATTTGGTAGGATTGCATACCTTCAACACTCATAAAAAACCTATTCTTTTGTTTTGGTTCAAATGCTGTAAAAAATATTTCCGATGATTGTAATACTGCCATTTTATTATTTTATTTTATTTTATTATAAATATCTAATTTTTTAATTTTTATGCTGGAAATGTTGCTCCAGTTGGTAAAACATTGAAATCTAAAATTATGAATTCAGCTGTTTTAGTTGGTTGTAAAAATATTTGACCAACTAATTGATTTCTATCAATTACTGCTGGTGTATTATTTGTATCATCCATTACAACTTTAAATGCATATAATCCTTGTCTTTGTTGTACTGACTCTAAATAAGGGTTAACTTGTGATAAGAAGTTATTTCTTGTAATTATTGTATTTTGTTCAAATACTAAATTATCTGAAACTTGTCCTATAAAGCTCTTAAGAGCAATCATTAATCTTCTTACATTTACTCTATCTAAAGCACTTGATTTTTTCTGTAGTGTTTTTTGTCCAAATACTACAACACCTTGTCCAGGGAATGTAGCTATTGGATTAACATTAGATTCATATAATGTATCTCTGTTACTTACTGTTAATCTTCTTTCAGCTCTAATTACTTGTCCTAATCCACCTCTTGTTATACCTGCTGGTGCGAACCATGGATCACTTGAAGCATCTGTAAATGCATATACTCCTGGTATCATTGTTGAAGCTGGTACCCAAACCATTTCTGCTGTGTTAGGATCAATCGTTTGAACCCAAGGCCAATATGCTGCTGCATATGAACTATCAAACCCAGCTGCTTGAGTTGTTACTGTAGCTAATGCTGTATCATAATTCACTAGATCTACTATAAACATACTATCTCCTCTTGCTATTGTGTTAGACACTGCATTAGTGATTGGTGTTGTACCTGTTAATGCATTTGCATTAATTAATCCTGGTGCTGATAATACATTAAATTTATAATCATCTGTGTTAGCCATTAATCCTACTGCTGTTGCATAATTTGCTCCTTCTAATCCTTGATTATCTGTATTATCGATATCACTATAAAAATTCATTTTTCTACTATAAGTTGATATTTCTGGGATGTTAGATCCAGCTCCACCATCTAGTGATGATGATTGTGGGGCATCAGGTAAACTTCCTGTAAACTTATCTTGAGCAACACCTGCATTATTAAAATAATCTGGTGTTAAGTTATTAACTGTTTTTACTCTTACATAAGCTGAAGCATTTGGATAATTACCTGTTTCTTTTATGTAATAATCAGTACCATCAGTTGCTACTGATTTATCCATGTCTCCTATTACTTTTGAAATAAAATTAGGTGAATTTGGATCTAGTGATAAATTATTATACGATTCTAATACTATTTTTTGACTTGCATCATCATCTCCTCTTCTAATTAATAATGAAAAAGTTCCTGATGAAGTGTTTACTGTTGCTATTTCCCATCTAAGGTTATCAATTGTTCCATTTACTAATGCTCCTGAACCTCCTGTTACTTCAGTATGTCCTGAGTTCATTATTGCACCTTCAGATATAGTTTCTAATACAAAAGGAGCTTTTCCTGTTACAGCAACTCCTCCGGGTCTACCTGAACCTGTGTTCATACCTCCATCTGTATCAGCTACTGCTGAGCTTGTTGCAGGTAGGAAGGATTGACTTACTACACGAGTAACCCATAATGAATTTCCTCCATTTGAAAAGTAATTATTTGCCGCTATAGATGTTAAGAAAGAGTAAGGACGTGAACCACTCATTTGGTAAGTTCCATAAATAGTACTAAATTGACTAAATGATGTAACTAATGTAGGTATGTTAACTGGTCCTTTAACCGTTGGTCCTAATATAGATGCACCTTCTTGAGTTGGTAAGGGTGCTATAAAAGATTGGTCATTTTCTCTTTGTAAAACGCCAGGGGATAAAATAGTTTCTGCCATCGTAATATATTATTTTTAATATTGTTTTATTATAAATATTAAAAACCTTTTCAAAAAACTATTCTGGTTTGATAAACTCGCCAGTTTCTAAGTTTATAGTGCCTTCGCCGTACTCTTTTTGAAGCTCTGCTGCTAATTCTCGTTGAGAATTTCTATTGCTTTTAAAGTCACTTTCTACTTTTTCTTTTCTTTCTTTTAATTCAATTTCAGCAGCTACTATTGTTCCAAATTGTTCAATGTTAGCAGCTAATGAATCTTGAAGTTTAACTAGTTTTTCTACTTCTTTTTGAGATAACTTAATATTTTGCATATTATTTTTGTTGGTTATAAATATATATAAACTCTTTTAAGTCAATAAGTTGTTTCTTTATAGGTAAATAAGATTTTTCATTTTTTAAACATCTATTAAAACCTTTTTCATTTGTTGTTTTTATATCTATTTTTAAATCAAATACATCAGCTACTATTTCAGCTAATTCTGCTTTAGTAATACAGCTACTACATAAAACATTTTCTATTGTATAATTATTCCAATTTTGTATCATTTCTAAACAATACTTAGCCCATGTTAAAGTAGTATTACCATTCCATCTAGCTTGTTCTGAAAATGAAGCGTCTTTTGTTTTTATTAAAAATTCAAATAAATAAGGTTTTGGTGTTAATTCTGGTCCTATAATAGATGATCTTATTATTTTTGTATTTTTTGAGTCTTGATTTATCCATATACTAGCACTAGTTTTAGATGCTGCATATGATCCCATTTCATTATCACTATCAGTACCAGGGTATATTATTCTACATCCTGTTTTTTCTTCTAATAATTTAGGTAATTCATAATTTACTTGTATTCCTTTTCTAGTTGGATTAGTAATTGCTATACAATTTACAATATAGTCACCTTTAAAATCTTCAAGATATTTTTCAAAATCTAAAGTAGGCCACTTTAAATCAGTAGTTGTATAATCTATACCCATATATTTAAAATAAGCACAAACCATAGATCCTAACATTCCCTTATGTCCTAATATTAATATTTTCATGGTTTAAAATAATTATATTGTTCTAAAATTTTTATTAATTTATCTTTTGAAACTGTTACATCATAACTATTAAATTCATCTGCTATACAACTTTCACTTACATCTTTATAATGCATATAATACGTATCATCTGCTTCACTATAAAAAGTTCTAGGTGCTTCTTCTTTAGCAATCATTATTTCATGTATTTTTTCTGATATTCTAGGTTCACCTATTTTATATTTTAAACCCCACTTTTCAGAATAAATATCAAATAAATCTTTAACTAAAAATGATTTTAAATTAGGTACAACATTATAACCACTTACTTCTAACCCAACTTCAATTAAATCCATAGCATTTTCTATATCAATCATAAAACGAGTCATTTCATCTGAATATAAGGTAAGAGGATAATTTCTATTAATAGAGTCCCATATTAAAGGAATAATACTTCCAGTTGAATTTAAAACATTACCATAAATAGCAGATGATAATTTTACATTTGATTTTTCTGCGTTTACTATAAAGGATTCTCCTGCTATAAATTTCATTGAACCATATAATGTAGTAGCTGCTCTGGATTTATCAGAAGAAATAAAACATGCAGCCTTCATATTATTTTCTTCAGCTGCTCTTCTTGAATTAATAGATCCATCAATTAATACTCTAACACCTTCTTCTACATTTTGGTCTACAGCTTCTATTTGTTTTAATGAAGCAGCAAAAATACCAATAGTATGCCCTTTAGAAGATCTTTTTAATAAATCAAAATTACGAACATCACCAATGACACAATTAATGTTTGGAAATCTTTTTTTAAGATAATAATGTTTAGCTTCATCTCTAGAATAAACAGTTATTTCATTATTATTATAATAACGTTTTACTAAATTAGAACCTAAAAACCCAGCACCTCCTGTTATAAATATTTTTTCATTTTTCATGGTTTTATATGTTTTACTTCAGGAAAAGGTATTATATAGGGTATTCCTAAATGTTTTGTTTTTTCAATAATCATATCTGCAAAGTTCCAAGCTAATATTAATATATAATCTGGTGGATCTGATTCTAAAAATTCTGGTGGGTAAATAGGTATTTTTCCATTTGATGTATATCTACCATACCTTTCAGGTGATTCATCTATTATATACATTAAATCATCACTATCCCAATTCATAGTACTAGTTATTACATTTGCTCTACCAGAAGCTCCATAACCTGCTATTTTTTTATCCATTTCTTTTATTAAACCTAATTGGGCACTTAAATTATTTAAAGCTAAAGATATTTTAGAACTAAATTTACTTAAATCTTTATAATCTTTTTCTATTTCTATAAGATTATCTACTATTTCTTTTTTGGGTTCTGATGTATCTTTAGTTGTTACTACTCTAAGGGATCCTGAATGTATTGGTACTTTTTTTACATCAATTATTTTAAGATTATATTTTGAAAGTAATTTTTGTAAACTAGTTACAGTATAATAAAATAAATGTTCATGATACATAAAATCAAACTGGAATTTATCTACTAGATCTACTAAATACTGTATTTCAAATATAAATCTTCCTTTTGGTTTTAAAGAATAATGAACTCCTTTAATTACTGAGTTTATATCTTCAATATGAGCAAAAGTATTACTAGCTAAAACTAAATCAAATTTTTCTTCCCATTCTATTGATTTTGCATAGCTATAATTAAAAAAGTTATTAATTATATTTAAATTTTTCTTTCTACCTAATTCTACAATATTAGTAGCTGGGTCTATTCCTATAGTGTGATGTATACCTCTATATTTTAATGCCTCAAGTAAAGGACCATCATTACAACCAAATTCTAAAATTTCATGCATTGCTGTTAGATTTTGATTCTTAACTAACCAATCAGCAAAATCATTAAAGTGGTTTTGCATACCAACAGAAGAAATATATCTATAATCTTTAAATAAAGTTTCAGGTGGTATTAAAGTATTAGTTTGTACTAACTCACAGTTTTTACATTTTACTATCTTAAGGGGATATGATTTTATATTATTAACTTCTGTATCTAATGGAAAACTACCTGCTAATGGTATCTTTCCAAAATCATATATAATATTAAATTCGGTGTGTCCACAGGACTCGCATGAAATACGTTCTTTATATGTTGTCATTTGCTACTTCTATTGCTGATATTGGGGTTAATCTAATTAATTCTTTTGGTATTTCCAAATTATTTATTGAAAGTTTTAAGTTTTTTATAGAATCGTAAAATTTGTTATTTTTATATTCTCCTATATATTCTTTAACTTTACTAAACTCAAAAGGTAAATAAATTAAATGGTACTCTAAAGTTGATGGTAATGTAGATTGATGGATAACTTTATCATCTATAGATATTTTAACTTTTAAATCTTTTTCAATATCATATAAAAATAATAAGCATTTATTTGTTCCAATTTCTTTATTTTTTACCCATATTTTTTCTTCACCTATTATCCATTTATACCCTTCTCTAGTATAATAATGTTTAGTAAAATCAGTATCCATTTTTATAGAGGTAATTACATCTTTTTCCCATTCATTAAAAGGTATTACAATAGAGTTATCTGAATGTAGCTTTTCATACATATAATTTTCGGTTACACCAAATCCTGAATTATAATAATAATCTTTATAACTTATTTCTTTTAATTTATCTATATAAGAATTTAGTTTTAAGGCACACCAAGACATATGAAGAGCGGGTTCATATTTTCCACCATCATTCATTTTAACTAAACCATAATCTAATATTACATTATCATATTTTTTTAAATGGTTTTCTGATGTTTTGATAATATCGTCAGTTACTACTAAGTCATAATTTAATACATAAGCATTATCATATCCTAAATCATAGGCATATATTAAACCTCTTTTCCATTGTTGGACAGCAGCATAACCATAATCTAAATATAAAGTATTTAATTTATAATATTTATATTTTTTCCAATGTATAGTAGCACTATGTTTTAAATCCATAATTGGATTACTATAATCAAATAAAGTATAATCTGTTAGTTGAGTACTATCTTCTTCTACAGGATAGTGTGAAAATAATATTATATCTTTATTATATTTTTTTAAATCTTTTAATGTATTTTGTAATACTTCTTTTTTTTCATTAGTATCACAATAAGCATTAACTAAAAAACATTCTTTAAGCATCTTTTTCTATTATAAGTTGATTACTACTTTTATTATATTCTTCTAACAAATCAAAATATTTTCCATTTAATTCATATCCTATAGTTTTTATATCTTTAGGTAAATTAAAAATTTGTTCTATAGGTTTTAATTTAAATTTAGAATCATTAACACATAATGTTATATCTTCTTTAAATAATCTTGCTAAAAATTTAGAGTTATTACTTTTTTCAAAAAATATTCTAAAAGAATCATTATGTATGTTTTGGTTAAAAATAAAAGGTGTACCAAAATCTACTTTATCCTTAATTACTTCTGGGTGTAAATTATAGGCATATTTTGCAATTAATACTCTCCAATAATCTTCAGCTGAGTCAAATGCTTCTTTACCATTTGGTTTATTTATATAATCTTCTAAATTAATTCTAGGTATTAAATCTTTTAAATTATCCTTTCCAATAATATTAAATACTAAACTAGGCCATCTTTCTTCATTATTAGAATCTATTACTTTAGAGCATATAAAATTATTTGGGGAATGTAATTCTGTTATTAAATCATTATTTAATTCAATATCATAATTAACAAAACTATAAAAATTATAATCTAAAGTTAAAGCAAATTTACTTGATTTAATAAATTGATTAAAAACAGTCCAACCATAATCTGGGTGGTTAGATTCTAACCTTAATATTTTATCTTTTTTAGTAGGATGGGCTCTTGTATTCCAAAACCTAAATAATCTTTGAGGTGGGTGTAAAACAGGATTACTTTTATCATAAATAAAATATTCAACTTTTTGTTGTATTTTAAAAGGTACAGGTATATGTGATATTACTAATATATGAAAAGAATTTGATTTTAATATTTTAATATTATCTTCTAATACTTTTAATTTTTTATCTGTGTCACAATGACAAGTTAAAATAATTAAGTTTTTATTTATCATAACATGCTATAAAAGGTCTAACATCTATTCTTTTATCATATTTAGTTATTGATTCATATTCAATATAATTAGTATCAGAATCAGTTTTAAACCAATCTCCATTTTTATTTAGTAATTGAGATATAATAGGTTGTTCCGATTTATATAATTTAAGTAATTTATTTTTTTTATTTAAAGTATTTTTATCTAATTTATGAATAGATTTCCCAAATACATAAAAATTATTAGTTAATTTTTTAACAGCATCAAATACTTTTCTATGCATAGGATGTCCATACTCTCCTATAGGATTATGTGTTACTATTTTTTCCCATTCTTTTTGATCAATATAATCTAATAAATCATAATCTTCAATAATATTTATCCCATCTTCATAATCTAACATTTCATATGACCCTACATTAAGTTCTTCCATTACATTTTTAAATTCATTACTTCTAACTTCATTATTTTTATTAGTAATACAAACAACTTTATATTCAGGTCCATATTTAATTAATTCTGCTCCCCCAAATATTAATTCGTCATCAGGGTGTGCTACTATCATTAATTTAGTACATTTATAATCATTAAAAGCTATGTTTAATACGTTGCTATCTTTAGATTTTACTGATGGGTCAGGACCATGTATAAAATAAGGTTCCCGTGTTACTTTATCGTACATTACGTCAAAACCTTGATCTAAATAGTAACTATTAACCATTCTTTCATCTTTTGAACTATAATAGTTATTCCATGTAACAGGCATTACTTCTCTTTGATTAGAACCCCATAATAAATTATTAGCTACTCTTTCTTCTGAAAAAGCATTATCATCTACCCATATTTTAATATTTTGTTGATTTAATTCTTTATTCCAATCCATACATTCCTCAAAGAAATTATGGCATCTTTGAGTATAAAAATAAAATCCAGTTGCTATTATAGTATTATGGGGATTTCGTGTTATCCCTTTTATAGATGATAATTCACCACCATAACTTCCTTCTAATCTAACATTATTTATATTTCTCCATTGATTAATATCCCCGTGATAATAAGTCATAAACAAAGGATAATCTATTGTATTATTAATATGTTTTAATGATTTATCTATATGTTTTGTTACAAAAGCATCACCATCTAACCAAGCATAATTTTCATAATTTTCATTTAAAGAATCTATACTAGCTAAATATTTTGCAAAATATAAAGAATAATCTTTATCAAATAAATCTTTTTCACGTTGGGGGTCAAATGAAGGTTTTAATGTAAAATCAATTCTTTTATTTATTACATTAGGTAAATCAATTTCTGAGTCACAATTAAAACCATATACTATAAGTTTATACTTAGAATATTTAAGTAAACTTTTAGCTAATACTTCTATCATTGATAAATAACCCTTATCTCCTCCTGTTATCCATACAAAGTTTTTTTCTTTTGGTTCTATTAAATCTAGGGCTTTATTAAACACTTCATTTACTTTTAAAGATTTCATACAAATATGTTGTAATGCTGTACCCTCATGTTCTGGACACCAATCCCAATTTCCAGCGTCAAAAACGTATTCAGGTTTTACCCAACAATCATGGCATACTGACTTATTCTCTATTTTAGTAATATTATTAGCAAATTCATATCCTAAGGGTATAAAATTATTAACCATTAAAGTATGTTTATTTAAAGACCAATTAGCCCAAGATAAACCTGATCCTAATCCTATAAATAACTCGGCATGATACATATAATTCCAAGTATTTTTCCAATCTAACTTTTCCTTATTAATAATATTTTTACCACTAAAACCTTCATATGATAAATTAACTATTTTATATCCTTTTTTAGATAATTTATCAGCTAATTTTCTCCAATTTTCATAAGGCCATTCTTTTAAACCAGATGTTGACCTTGGACCTATACAAATGTATTTTTCTTTAATTGGTCTTTTTTTAGGTTTAAAATCAACACCATGATTTATTTCTTTATAAGGTAAACCTAAAATATCAGTAGCTGTTTGAATTAATGGTACAACGTTTGCTTGGTTTTTATTATTTTGTCCTTTATCCCATTTACCATCTTTTTTAAACCAACCTAATTTGTATTCAGCATAACTTTTTTGAGGCACATCAGGTTTAATAAATGTTAAATCCTTATAAACATCTAATTTTTCAAACCATTCATTATGAAAAGTACTAACTACTACTTTTGCATTATATTTATTTTTAAATTCTAAAACCTGAGGCATCCAAGCTAAGGTATCTCCTATTGATTTTGAGTCAAATGATACTTTTGTTACTTTGTCTTTTAAATTAAAAGTATGTACTATTTGATTATCGATTTTTATAACCCAAGGAATATAATATGATTTATTACATCTAGTCCACATATTATTTGAAATTATTGCAGAATGTAAAACCTCATTTGTTTCACCATTAATAAATTCAACTTTATATTCTTTATCATGATGGCCTTTTACTTCAACTTTAGGACCTAAATTAAATGAAATTTCAATTTTATTTTCTGGAATTTTATTTATAAAATCATCAACAGTATCATATGCTATTTTAGCGGCATTTTCCCAAGTAAATTTTTCTCTAATTATTTCTGATTCTATTAATGCTTGTTTTTTATGTTTATCATAATTCTTATAAGCATCTCTCATTACTTTTTTTAAATCTTTAAAATCAGGTTCATAAAATTCTCCTGCTAGTAAATGTCTATGAAATGAATGAAATTCTCCTCTTTGTGCTGGTTCTTTATGACTTATTTTAACTGGTAATCCTAGTCCTTTAGCAAATTCTAATTGTCCACTACATTCTGACCATATGGAAGGGGTACCACAAGCCATGGCTTCAATTAAAGGTAAGTTCCATCCTTCAGATCTAGCACATGATAAAAATACATGACCTTTTTGTAAATATTTTACATAATCTTCTCTAGATGGAAAATGAATTATTTTTAATCTTGGATCTTCCATATTATACTCAACCATTCTTTCTTCAGTTGAAGAAAAACCATCTTTTGCATATGGATTATCAATAGATAATATTAAATCTACAGGTTCTTCAGGATCAAATTCATCTAAAAAAGCATCAATTATTTCTTTAGTACTTTTTCTATAATCCCATCTACCAAAATGTATAAATTTAAATCTACCATCATCATAATCAGGTAATTCAATATTTGGATCTGGTTTAAATTTATTACCATCTACTGCTTCGGGTACTACTTTAACTTTATCAGGATCTGCTCCCTGTTCTATAGTACATTGTTTTTGCCAATCAGAAGCTACCCATAATTGGTCAAAAGTATTCCATAATTTAAAAAAATTAGGTTCTACTCTTGTAGATTCCCATACTAAATAACCTATTTTTGGACCCTTATATGCACTATGATAAAAATGATGGTTACATTCATTTAATATAATATTAACATTATGTTTAAATTCATTAGGATAATTAGTATACATAGGATGATCATGTAGGTATTTATGAGATCCTTCATTAACCCATAATGCTTGGCAATTTAGTAATTTTTTCTTATTATCATCTAAATATTCTTCACCATTGTGGGGTTCATCACTCATCCCATTCCATGTCTTTGGAGATATAGAAAAATTTCGTATCTTTACTTCAGATAATTTTGATAATTCATGAATTAGATTTTGGGCATGGTTATTATAACCACCAGCTCCTATATAACTAGTATGAAAATATATTTTGGGTTTTGGCATATATATAACTTAATTGATGTAACAATATAATGAAATTTTTTCGGGTATCCAAACTATTGTCTACCTTTAGTGTACCCAACTCCATTAGGATTTATAACATTTCCTTCACCAAAAATACTAGCATCGGATACAACTTCATTTGTTATAGATACTACACCTTTTGAGTTCCATTTTTGAATAGCTGTAACATCTTTTTGTATAGTATCAGGTATAATATATCCTTTTAAACTAATATTAAAATTACCTTTTACTAATCTATCATTACCTGCTGATAACTCGGTTGTAGAGGTAAATTGGTCAATTCTTGCTCTAAATTGAAATCTTTCAGGATTACCCCAATATGAATCTGATGCATATTCACATGCTTCAATTATTTTATTTAATTGTTCCATATAATATGTTTGTATTAAACAACTATATTCTAAAGTAACAAAATCTGGTACTGCTATTGCTTCATATTGTACAACAGGTTTTCTATTATTTAATACATCAAAAGCACTATAAAAATTACCACCATAATATCTTTTTTGCCATGATTGATACAAGTTAGGCCCATTAGCATCTAATTTATTATAAACTGACCTGTCTTTAGAAATTGAGTCTCTTTTAATTACAATAATAGGTAACATAATAGCACCTTTTTTATCTCTATAATAACTGTCTTTTTGAAATGATACCCACCTTTCAGGAGCAGCATATATAACAGGTACTTCTTTTCTATTTCCATTTTGGGTAACAAAAGGTTTAATTACATTATCAAAATAATAAAATACTGCTTCATCTAAATCTTTAAGTCCAATAGAAAAGGGTTTAGTATCATCATTTCTATAGCTCATTTTTTCTGATCTATTAAATGGTATACCAGTTTGTTGTTCATTTGGAGTTGTAACTGGAAGATTAGGATTGCCTCTTAACCTATCGAATGCTGTTTGTTGTTCAGCACTTAATTGTCTTTGGGTCGTTGGTATTGGTTTTCTTATTTTTGCCATTAGAATCTTTCTTTATAAGGTGATATTGCTACTTTATCAGCAGGAATATAATAACATTCTACTAATGTAGATATACTAGCACCAAAATCGCCTAATCCTGGATTTAATGGGTTTGCTTCGTTAGGATACGTAGGATTCTTGCCTGTCCAGTATTGGTTGTTAATTGTACTATGTACTCCAAAATACCCCTCTTGATACAGAACAATGTCTCCAATTTCAGGTTGTATTAAGGCATCTACTAAATCTTGTCTAAAGAAGTAAAAATTAATTCTTTGATTAAAGAATATACCTTCTTCAGTTTCTCCATATTCTTGTGGATCTCTATCTATTAAACAATTAAATAGAAAAGGACCATCATAGAATTTTTCCCCTGCAGCTTCCCCATATAAATTAACTTTAGTTTCTTCTAATTTATACTTATAAAAAGATGCTTGTTGAGTAATTATATTACCCAATAATTCGCGGTTTAGTTTGTTAACTAAACTCACATCTCTACTTCTACCAAACATTGCCATATTATCCTATATAAATTGTGTAGGGCACCATTGATGTTTCAATCATAACGGCTTCGGCTTCTTTAGCTCTTCTATCTAAGGATCCTAACCTTGATGTTTCATCAAAATATGCTCTTAATCTTTCTAATAATGCTACTTTTTCTGCTGTTCCTGCTGCTATTAAATCTGATTGGTTTAATGTTACATCTGCATTTGGTATTGGAATTGTACTATATTTACCTCTTACATATCCTAACATTTCTTTTGCAATTGCTAATGTCATTTCAAATATCCATTGTCTACCAATAGGATTAATTTCATTATAATTTGGATTTGCAAAAGGTACATTTGATACATTTGTAGCTGTTCCATCAGGAACTACAATAGACCCACTTTCTATTCTTTCATTCCTCTTCATGTATTCAAATACTAAATGTCCACTACCTGTTTGTGGTATTGGAAATAATCTAACTTTATTATTATGAATTTCAAAACTATAATTAGACATCCTAATCATATCATTCATTTCTATTTGTTGAATAACTGCTAAATCATAATTTAAAGGCATCATTAAAAAGTTTACAGCTGGACTATCACCACCAAACCCAAATGAATCAAATAAATTCATTGTACCAAATCCAGTACCTACATAAGGATCATAATATCTTGTTATAGCTGGTGATTCTTGATAAAATACTCTTGTTATTTCTATACCTAAAGAACCTGTTATTCCTTGTTCTGCTGCCCAATTATTTAAATCATAATCTTGAACACTTGCTGTTAGGGGAATTATTCCTGTATACCAAGGAACATTACCTCCAACTCCTGCTTCTGATGCATATTGTTGAGTTAATCTAAAAATTATATCAAAATTAGGAGTTACAATAGTATTATTTTGGTTTGACCCAGATGGTAAACCTTCAAATGATAAAATATTATCTCTAATTTTATAAGCATATAATTCATTACCATATATAGTAATAGCTTCTTCAAAAGCTGTATAAAAAGAACCTGATTGTAATTCTATATCAACTAAAGGATAACCCATTCTGTTAGCACAAAATATGGATACTTTATCAGCATCTATTTGAAATGATTCTTGGTAATCATAAAATCCAAAAGGTGTTTGTCCTGGTTGAAATGAGGAACTACCTTCCCAAATTGGTACATTCATAAATTATTTATTTTTAATTACACACTAAAAAATACTCCATTTTACCTACACTACCAGAAGGAAATGCAGTAACAGATGATATTTGACCATAATCTTCATTAACTCCTTCAATGTCTATACTTGAAGTAAAATCTGCAGATGATAACATAAATGTACCACCTGGTTTTTGATCAAAATTAACTACTTCTTTTTTATAAACCCCTGAACCTGAGTATAAAGATAAATTTATAGAGTGAGTTGTATTTAAATTAGTTATTCTAGCATATTTTAAACTACTAGATATAATTTGACCTGGTCCAACTGTTTCTGCTATATTAAATAGTGTTGTTTCAGATCCTGAAGGTACAGTTAAAACCCTATTATCAGAGTAGGTTACATTAGATATTGTTAAATTATAATCACCACCTCTTGGGTTTGAGTCTGTAAAGAGTCTTTCTCTTATTAAAAGATTAAAATCAGCCATTGTTATTTTTATTATAAATATTAGAAATATTTTTATTATTATAAATAGGAAAAAAAAGCCCCGCTAATGCGGGGCTCTTAATCTAACTATTCAATTTAATTGAAATTAATTACTATAGAGTATTTAATCCAACTATATCGATTGTACCATAAAATTCTGGTCTAACCATTTTCTTAGCGTATCTAGTTAATAATCCTTTTCTAGGTGTGAACGTAGATGGATCGTAGATAAGCGGAGTCATGATTAATGGAATATATGGAGCAAATACAGCACCAGTTTCTAAGAACTGAGAACCTCTAAATCCTAATAAGATAGTGTTAACTGTCATATATGGATTTTTGTATACTTTATATCTTCCGTTTAATTGACCAACTTTTTGTACACCAAAAGCATAGCTCATTTTAGCAGCATCACCATCTGTGTCAGCAGCAAATCCTGGAATAGATTCTAAGATTGTTGCTACAGTTGGAGAACATACTAAGAAATTAGCACCACCTCTAAGTGTTTTCTGGTGAATGATATTACTTAACTTTTGGATTTTAGTTCCTAATGTTTGGAACCATTGTCCTTGAGAATTGTAAAATCCTAGGTCACTAAATGTACCATTACCTGCTTGGCTAGTGTTTGCTTGGTTGTTAATTGCAGACCATACTTCGTTTCCAGCAGCTGCTGATTCTAACAACATACTTAAGATTTCTAAGTCAATTTCTAATGAAATGTACTCACTTAAGATTGAAGTTAATTCAGCTTCAGCATCTAGAGAATGGTAAGCATTTAAATCTTGAGCGAACTCAGGAGTCCAAACAGCTTTTAATTTTCTAGTTTTAGCAACGATAGCAGATGATTTCATCTGTACATTGATTTCTGGAATGTCAATAGCAGGAGAGTTTGCAGCATTTAACGCTGGGTTATTGTCCTCAAAGTCACCTCTGTATTGATCAGTTGGTTGAAGTTGGTAAGTAATTAATGCATCTTGTGCATTGTCTTGGATAGAAGCTGAAGGTACGATGAAAATTACATCTGAACCTACTACTTTAGTGTATGCAGGGTAATTAGCAGTTAAGCTAGTTGAACCTGACCAATAGAATCCTTTAACACCTTCTGCATCATAGCTAGGTAATAAAGTATCTGCTACTGTAATTTTGATTAAAGCATCACCTACTGCTGAAGCAGAAAGATCAGAATCAAAATCAACATCACTCCAAGAAGCTGTTGAAGCAACTGCTAACCATGTTGCTGCACCAATATTGGATTGTGTGTTGTTAATAGAATATCCAAATCTACCAGATCCATAAAGACCACCTGCATTTGTGTTACCAAATGGCTCTTCTGCAGACGTAGTGTTTCCATATAATGAAGACGTTGCAGTGAATGGAGTCTTAGTAGTTCCGTATTGGAAATCTAAGAAAAATACTAGACCTGAAGGTAGATTCATTGGTTGTACAGAAACGAATTCTTTAGACGATAATTGTCCGAATACTTTTCTTACCAATGGAAGAGCTACTCCTGCCCATTGTCCACCTGTTCCAGCTGTGAATTTACCTGTAGAGGCAGTTCCACCACCAGTTTGTGAACTTTCAACAACGAGTTGTTTAGCTTGATTTTCAAGAATCATAGACATGTTATTTCTATTATTTTCTTGTAAACCCTCTAAAAGACCCGTTTTTTCCCATTTGTTAGCTAATTTAGCTGCGTCACTCTGTAAAGAATGATATGGGTTCGCGCTTTCTAATAATGAATTTAAGCTCATTTTTTAATTTTTTAGAGATTAATAATTTATTTTAAATGATTCCAGCTAGTTTTTTAAATCTAGCTACCATAACATCAGATTCTACTATAGGTTGTTTTTTAGTTACTGGAGCTTTTCCTGTAGCTTTTGATGCTGAACCTTTTCTTATTTCACTAATTCTTGAGTTATTAGATTTATTATCTAATAATCCTTCATTTAATGTTTCAAAAATTGTTTTAGCATGTTTAACATCCTTAGCATTATCAAATGCTTTTAATACCTTAACTTTTTTGTCTTCAGTTAAGTTTTTCGATTTGAAGATTTTGTTAGTGTAGAGTAATTTAGCGTTTAATAGGTTTACTTCATTTAACTCAGTTTTCAATGAATTTACTTCATCTAATGCTACTGTTAAATCTTCTTCCATTTTAGCCATTAATTCAGTTTCAGCTTCAGCTTCATTATCGTAATCACGATCGTCGCCTTCAGCTTTTTCCTTTTTTGTCATGTACTCTACTTTCTCATCAATATCTTCTTTGGCTTCGTCGATTTCTACGTCTACGTCTACAGTGTCTTCAACATCCATGTCTTCAACATCTTCAACTTCAACATCCTCTTCTTCGAATTCGTCACCTGGTTCTAATTCACCAGCTTCTACCATGTCCTTAATCACAGATTCGATATAGTTTTTTAAGTCGTCTTCAGATAAGTCGTCAAGGTCAATTTCCATGTCATCCATGTCATCGTCCATATCTTCCTTTTCGTCCTTCATGCCGTCTTCGTAGCCTTCCTCTTCAGCATCAGTACGAGCGTCCTCTTTCATAAGGTCTTCTTTCTCGTCTTTCATGCCGTCCTTGTAGCCTTTTTCTTCAGCGTCAGTACGTTTGTTTTCTTTAACTTCTTCACTATCTAATTCTGCAAGTAATTCGTCTAAGTTGATTTCTTCATCAACTTTGTCTTCTTTTGATTCAACTGTTACTTCTTCTTTAACCTCATCTTCGTCGTTATCCATTTCTTCTAATTTGGCAGACATCATTGATTTTAAATGTGGAGTAAAAGCTTCCTCAAGTGCGAGCTTAGCATTCGCGATAGCTGTTTCTTTAACAGATTTAGCATCAGCGATTGCTTCTTTAAGCAAATCTCGGTTTTTTGACATAATCACAAAATTGTTTTTGGGAAATACGATTATTCAGGAATCGTAATAAGAATTATTATTTATCTGATGCCATATAAAGGATGGCATATTACGGTTATACGTATATGAATATTTTGTAAAATTACACTATTGGACAAGAACCTTTTGAACAAAGGATTTCAGTTAAAATTTGATTAGTTCTAGTATAATCATAATTAACCATTTGTTTTCCCTCTTTTATACTATGCATAAAAGATCCTGGGTTAGAAGGTGTAGAAACGAAGTCCCAACATAATAATTCAAAATCATCCTGTACTTCCATTACACCACCTCTATCTTCTAATGAACCCATCCCACGAGATGATACCCCTACAGTAACACCATGTTTAATAAGTTCTTTTAATATGTTACCTGATGGAGTAGGTAGAATTTCTATTTTACCTAACACATTATCTCCATCCCACCAATATTCACTAATAATATGTGATACATTTTTTAGATTAATAACAGAGGATTCTGGGTGGTCTAATTCCCCCATTGAGCGTCTTTCTTCTATTAATTCAGAATATTTTTCCATTTCTCTATTCCATAGATCTTTAGAATAATACCTACCATTACCATTTTTTACTTCAGCAGTTGCTAAAATACCTTCTACTAAAAGGTTTCCATTATCTTTATTAACATTTTCAGTTAAAGTTACAGGTGATGCAGATAGAGTATGAGTCTCTATTAATAGTTTTTTGCTCATATTTTTATTTTGTTGTAGAATAAGGGCTTACTGACTGACCTACTTGTCTTGGGTCTCTTTCTCCAGACGGTCCTTTAGTTGGATTGTTTTTATCATTCCAATTAACCTCATTATCTTCCTCCATTCTTTTCTTTTGTTTAGCTGTTGGTCCTTTACCAGCACCTTTTCTTTTTAAATTAGCTATTTTACCAGCAATTTTACCAGCATATTCTTTATCTACGCCTTTTTGTTTATCTAATTTTTTAGCTAATGAATCAAATGATTCATCTATTTCTTCTTCATTTACTCCTTGTCTGAATTTTTCTAAACCAGAGTATGATTGATCAACTGCAGGATTGTCATTACTATTTTCATTACTACCCTCATTACTACCATAATTAGAATTAGCATTACTATCTTCACCAAGAGCACTACTTGCAATTGCAATTAAAACAATAATTCCAACAAATGGTAATACTCCTAGGGTTCCTACAACTCCTAAAAGACCGGCAGATAATCCTAATTTTGTTACCAAACCTTTTATCCCTTCATCATCATTATCTGGGTCATTATCATTGTATTCTCTTGATTTAAATATATCAAAAATTCCTTCTTGTAATGATACTCCTTTTAATTCATCTGCTACTTTTTTTGCATTATCTAAAGTAATATCATTAACTTCAATTTCATCTTTTCCTAATGCTTTCTTAGCAGCTACTTTAAATTTTTCAATAGTACTAGCACCTATTTTATTTACTATTTTATCTTTAAGTCCTAAAAGTTTTTTCTTTACAACATCAAATGCACCTTCATTAATAACACCTTCATTAACAGTATTACTATCTTCATCCATCATTTCTTTTCTAGCATATTTTTTACCACACATTTTTTCATACACTTTTTCCATCTTGCCTTTTCTTTTTTCTAAAAGCTTGATTTCTCTTTGCATTGCCTTCATTTTAGATTTATCAATTAATTCTTTAAGATTATCATCTTCATTAATTGAACTTACTCTATCTATTTTTTCATCAATATGATTTGATAAATATTCTAATTGAGCTTCTAATTTAACAATATCACCTTGTTTACCTATTTCTGTTAATTTTGAATCAATTGATTCTTTTTTAACTTTTTTAGCTTTTTTATCTTTAAGAGCTTTTTCCATTGATTCTTCTCTATCACCATCTTTATCTACATCTGGGTAGTCAGGTCTTGCTTCTTCTTCCATACCTGCTCTTTCTTGTGAATTTTCTATAGCTTTTTGTCTTGCTTCTAATGCAACATTAGTATCGTCATATGATACATTAGTACCTTCATCTTCATTCATTACATCTCTAACAATTTGACCATACATTGCAGCTAAACTATTTGGGTTACCTGTAGTAACTACACCACCTAATGATTCTTTAATTAAATCTTTAAGTTTATCTTCTTTATCTTCTTTTACTACTGCATAATGATTATTACTGTCTTCTAATTTTTCACTATATCCACTACCACCATAAGTTTCACCTTTATTTTTTTTCATACCACCATTTTCTGTTTGGTATCCTATTGCTTCACCAAATTGACCTTCTTTTACATAATGTAAAGGATCTTTAGATAAATTTTTAACTACTAATTCTTGAGCTTCTCTTAATCCTAATTCTGGATTTGCTTTACATTCATAATATACACCATTAATTAATTCTTGACCACTAACATTATTAATATTATTTTCTGATGGTGAATATGGGTATTGATTATCTAAACTATTTTCAACCTCTTTATTTTCTTTAAATTGACCCGTTCCATTATCATTTATTGAAAATTTAGCTTTAGATTCTGCTGGAGTTTTTATTTCCGTAGCATTAGGTTTTCCTGCATCATTAATTATTGGAGATAATTGATCTTCTCCTTCTGATAGGAATTTTTCAAAAGCTAATTCAAAATCTTTTTTAGGACCATTTAAACTTTCAATTTTTGTTATTGGTTTTAAATCAACATAATTTTCTTGTATTACACTTCTATTAGTTAGAATTTTTTCAGCTTCTGTAAAATTCATAGAATTAGTAAGCATATTAGGAAAACGTGATTTTGCTTCTTTAAGAAACACATCTTTATGTCCTTTTCCTTCTTTAATTAGGTTGTACTGTTCTTGTAATGTTTTCATATTATTTTTTTAATAATGTTTCAATGTCTTTTATATAATCATTTATTAAATCTGTTCCTATTACTACAGAAAAACTATTTGGGTTTTCTCTATAGTATTTTATAGTTTCGATTTTAGCTTGCCTTAATGGCTTTTTAATTGCTTCTAATCGATTTTCAATTTCACTAAAGGCATTAATACGATCTTCTTGAAATTGTTCTTCTTTTGTTTTATTTTCTTTAACTATCTTATATTTCATATTATACATATGTAACTTCTAGCTCCAATTACTGTTTAACTTGATTAGGGGCTAATTTATATCCTAATTGTTTAACATAAGTATCATCATCTGTTCCTAATGCTTTTTTATTTAATCTAAAGGCATATGGTGTTAGATAAGCACCCGCTGCTCCAGAAGTTGATATTTCTTCTACTTCTTTTTCATTTGCATCAAGTATATTTTTAGAAAACATTTCTTCTAAATAATCTGATAGTGCTACTCTAATTACACCCTTTAACCTACCGTCATCAGGAATGTCATATTTATCCATTATAGCTTTTGCTACAGCTTCAACTCTTCTATCATTAAGATTAATCATATCAGTAACTGATAGTTGGTTTTCATCTAATCCTTCAGACATTTTCATTGTTATTTTTCTATACTCATCAGGATATTCATTCCTAATATGTGTACGTATTTTATTTCTTAATACACGAGCTTCATCATATATTAATTTTAATTTATCATCTGTTTTTGCTTTAGTATAAACACCTTTAGAGGTTTTAACTAAATTACTTGCATCATCAAATAATTCCTCAAAGTTAGGTATATATTCTATATCCCAAGAAATTCCTCCTGTTTCTTTATTTATATCCTTAACGGTTGATTTAACTCCACCATCAATTTTAACATCTCCTACTTTAAATTTACCTGTTTTATCAATTTTAGGTAAATTATCTTCGGGAGCTTCAGTAAGTTTATATTTGTGAGCCATTTGCTATTTTTATTTCTTGGATTAATTCATAATATTGAAGTAGGTCTACAAGATTATCACTATCTACTTTATCTGTTTTACCTAGTTCCATTAATAATTTAGAAACCTCATTTACCTTAATTTGGGTAGCTTTATCTTTTATATTATTTATTACTTCAGAAAGTATTGTTTTTAATTCTACTATTTTAGAATTATAAAAATTTCTTAGTGATGGTGTTGAATCTACAGAATTAATATATTCTTTTAATACTTGTTTTTGTTCTTTACTTAAACCATCATACTTAGTATTAAATTTTTCAATTAATACTTTGTATGTTAAAATTCTTGTATCTTTATCATATGATGAAAATTCTTCTAAAACTGTTTGTTTACGT
>Ga0206126_10001826_pt1 | contig 24616 bp, 20 predicted proteins | sample Helgoland_Spring_5_FD_148621 | JGI IMG/M metagenome (GOLD analysis project Ga0206126, IMG submission 148621) | Pelagic subsurface seawater microbial communities from Kabeltonne, Helgoland, North Sea - Helgoland_Spring_Bloom_20160412_1 | ecosystem: Environmental > Aquatic > Marine > Epipelagic ...
AATATACGGCAACATTAACTGTTCCTGATAATGCTACTGCTAATGGACAAAAATTAACTATTGATGGTTCATCATATACTGATTTGGCTGGAAATAAAGGTACATCAACCAAGGAAATTACGTATTCGTATGATACAGCACCTCCGTCAATAACAAATTTTTCTATGGATAGAATAAGTTTCAATATTGCAAATAATACGGGAACTGTTACTATTGAATTCTCAGAAGAAGTTACAGATTTTGTTGAAGATGATATAAGTGTTACAGGTGTTACAGGTGGTTCATTAAGTAACTTTTCTAAGGATTCTATAAATCTTAAAAAATATACGGCAACATTAACTGTTCCTGATAATGCTACTGCTAATGGACAAAAATTAACTATTGATGGTTCATCATATACTGATTTGGCTGGAAATAAAGGTACATCAACCAAGGAAATTACGTATTCATATGATACAGAACCACCTATAATCGACAATTTTTCTTTGGATACAACAAATTTAAGTAAATCGGAGGTGGTTGCCGTCAATCCAACGTTAAATGTTTATGCAACCCAATCAGGAACTGTTACTATTGAATTCTCAGAAGAAGTTATAGGGTTTAATATTAACAACATAGTTAATAATGATCCAAGTAGTTCATTACTTAATGATGGTAATAGCACCTTAGTCAAGGATGATCACGATAGTACAAAATATACAGCAACATTAACTGTTCCTGCTAATACTATTGCTATTGATAAAGAATTAACTATTGTTGGTTCATATACTGATTTGGCTGAAAATCCTGCATCACCAGAAACAGAAGCAAAAAATAAAATAGTATTCTCATATGATACACGACCATTATCATTCGTTATACAAAAAAACTGGAATAATAAAGACGTTTTTGGGTTGCAAGACGCCTCCCTTAGAGAACAAAATGCTTTCTTATCACATCAATTAACTAGTGGTACACATACATATCCATATTTTACATCTGAAAATAATGATGCTATATTAACTATTAAATTCAATAAGGCATGTGATTTTAGTTTGGAAAACTTAAAGGTAGTAGATGAAAATGATATATCAATTGGGGAGTTTTCGGTGTTTACTACTAATATTGATAGCAGTGATGGTTCGCAAACAAATACAGTTATTTATACAGCCCCAGGTGATACATATTCGGGTGGAAAAATCACCCTATTTGGACCGTATGACGATGGCTTTGGAAACACTGGTCCTGTGTATAATGACGGGGAAGTAAATGGTGCATATTTAGATTTTATAGTTGACACTGAGCCTTTAAAAATTCATATCAGAGGACATCTCGGTGAAATTTCAAAAAAGCTGGAGACACAAATATATAGTAATTCAATGATCACTACACTTTCAACTGATTTTATTTTGGTTTCATTTGCATTTAATAAAGATTTATCAGCTTTTCCATCATTTGTTGATGGAAGTAAAAGTTGGGTTGATGTTTTAACAGATTGTGTATGGGACGAAAGTCATGGATTTAAGAAATATGGATCTTATCCTTACAACACAAAGCCCGGTCTATTTAATGATGGTAACTGGGATGTTGGATCTGTTTTTATTGGGAAATTAAGACCTCTTGTTCCGAATGGATTAGAAAATGAGGCTAATTGCGAGATAGATATTAATGCTGCTATTTTTAAGGATTCTTATAATGTACAAAATTCAAGAGCATTTCATGGATGGTACTTGGAAGGATATACAGATCAGAGTTCGTTTAAATTTAAATATGATAAGAGACCAGTTACTCCAACATTATCTTGGTCTACTGATTTAGTAGGATCATTATCACAAGACAAACAATTCACAATTGAAATGAATCGTAAAGTGATTGCGGGTGAGCTTAGAAACCGGCAGTTTGGTTTTTACGATCTAAGTAATTATAACCAGTTCGACCAAACATGGAAAGTAATAGAAGAAGGAAAAAAATGGACAGTAAATTATGTTCCTATTAATCAAGGTGCAAGTATTATTAATATTATCGGAGATTATTCGGCTTCCGATGATCGCGACAGTAAGGGTCAAAAATCTGCCGAACCAATTGCTTATATAAATACAACAACAGGAGATCCCAAGTTTCGTCAAGTTACAAGTATATCTGGAACTGGAGGTTACGGATATACATCAGACCCAACAGTTACATTAGTTGGTGGACAATTGATACAAAAAAATCCTATAGCAAAAGCCAAGATTAATGTAACCGCGGGTGTAACAGAATTTACTATTATAAATGCAGGTTCGGGTTATTCTCGTTCTTTCGATGTGGATATAACTCGTGCACCAGGAGACATAACAGGATCTGGAGCACAAGCGCTTGTAACAGTTGGTCAAGATGGTACAATAAAAAATCCAAGGATAATGAAAGTCGGAGACATAACATACGATGGAACTGGATATACACAAGAACCGATAGTAACAATTCTCCCTCCACTTAATGGTGGTGTACAAGCAACAGGAAAAATGACAATCGATGAGACAGGTAAAGTAACTGGTTTTACTATTGTTAATCCAGGTTCAGGTTATAATGTTGTGCCTGCTCCATTATTTGGTATAACTATAACTCGCGATAAAGACGATACTTCAGGATTTGGAGCAATTGTACACGCATATATTAAAAACGATGGTACAATAGTATCACCCATAATAGACAGTGCTGGAACTGGATATGAAAAAGCACCGGGAGTAACATTTCCCTCTCCTCCGTCTGTAGATGGTGTACAAGCAACGGGCATATTGTCTATTAAAGCAGGTCAAGTTATTGAAGTTGATACTCAATTTTATAATTGTTATTATTTTACAGTACCTGATGTTGTATTCACACGTGCTATCGGGGATACTACTGGTTATGGTGCAGCTGCTAGTGTATCACTTAATACGCATCCAACACCTTATTTAAATACATTTACTCTTACAGATAAGGGTCAAGATTATACAAAAGCTCCTATTATTAGTTTTACAGGAGGAGAACGTCTTGTAACAGCCACTGCCACTGCAACTCTGGACAATGGAAGTGTTGATAGTTATACTTTTACACCAGGTAGTGGTTATATAAATAATCCACAAGTTCATATAAGTGGTGGGGGAATATCTACTCTTTTATTTAATGTGGATACAACGGGTCCTGAGATTATTAATTTTATATTAGAAGAAGATAAAGGTGCAAATGAATTCTATCCAAAAAAAGTGTTTAAATCTAATGAAACCGGTAGATTAATAATAGAATTTAATGAACCTATACAAATAACATCAGGATTAACAATGAATAATTTTATTACTATCACCTTGGATAGTGGTGGTTCGGGAGGAACATTAACGCCATTTACTTCTGATGATGATAAGAAATGGACATCTACTTTTACCCCGACTTCTGGTATTGATAATAAGGATTGTGAGATAAAATTTGTTCATACCGATATCCAAGATAAATATGGTAATGGTAACTCTATTTCACAAACGATTGATAATATTACAATAGATACATCTGGTCCAACTGTTGAAAGTTTTGAAATTTCTGATCCTACTCTTGGAAAGGGTCAACGTGTTAGAATAACTATAGTTTTTAGTAAACCTGTTTCTGCTTATGGTAATTCAGAATCAACTGGAAAACCAATTACACGTGCAGATAATCTTGCTTTAAGTAGTGACTTACATGGTGTTTTTAAAAATATCAATCATATTACCGACGGAAGTGAATTTACTGTATCAAATGATCGAAAAAAATATGAAATAGATTTTATTCCTAATGATGATATTACGGAAATTGGTCATATTTATTTAACGGGGACATATACTGATGAATCTGGAAATCAAGGACCTGTTTATTCAGCAAGTGACCCCCTTTCTTTTGTTAACTATGATATAAGTAGTACTTTGCCAACAATTAGCATTAGTTCTGATAATGTTCAAAATTTAGATACTACTACTCAACATTCTATTGATCTAACGTTCACGTGTTCTAAAGAAATGGACACTTTTTCAAATAATGATGTAACTTTCACAAATGGTATATTAGGAGCGTTAACAACAACGGATCAAACAATATATACAGGTACATTTACTACGGCGGAGAACTCTGTAAAAATTTGCACAATTAATATTGCAGGAGGAGCAACAGCAACAGTAATAATTGATACTAATCCAATAAATACTTCTACATATGGAACGGTTACTGGAATATCATTAGATACATCTGGTTCTGGATATATGGTTGCACCTGCAGTTACAATTTCAGGCGGTGGAGCGACGGTTCAAGCAACTGCATCAGTAACAATTGAGGAGGATAAAACGAATGTAAATTTTGGAAAGATTACTAGAATAACATTAAATACACCGGGTTCTGGATATACTTCAACCCCAATAGTAACTATAGGTTCAGTGAAAGATACTTACAATAACGTTAATGCATCCTCATTAAATACGTTTTCATGGTATTATGAGCGGCCAATAGCATCATCCTATATAGGTAAGAAAGTTAGGGTATTAGAGAAGGATGACCAATATAAATTCTGGCATATAGATACAGGTGAAACATGGGAAGGATCGAATTCTAACAACAACAAATATTTGTTAAGTACAGGTACTTTAGGAAGATTACATACATTAAAAGAATTAATATCCGGAGATAATTATAAATTAGATGGGGTCGTTTGGGAAGATGTAGAAGCCTCTCCATCTACATTTAGATTTGAAGTTAATTCATCAAATAGAATTGTAATACATATTGATGGAACAAACAATATATTAGTTCCTACATTTGATTTTGGTGTTCCACAAGAAAGACAAGGTCGAAGTTTTGAAAGAATTCAATTTAATGACCAAAATTGGAGTAATATAGAATTTGGTACAACGGCGCCATCAGATGCAGATTTGAAGATAGTTCTGAATGATGGTATTGGTGAAATTCCTGTTAAAAAAGGAACATCTTGGGCGGTGTGGAATTTTCAAAGTTTAAATACTAATCCCGGAACTTATTTTAAAATTACAGGTAGCACAATAAACATTAATGGTTTTAATGATGATACAAAACTATATTTCCCTAAGCCAAATAGTGATGGTAAGTATACATATGATGGAGTTAGTTACGATAAACCATATGATACTGAAGAAAGTTCCTGGTTTTTATTAGATTTATCTAAACTTGAATCACCAACCTTTGGTACGGAGTATAAATTTAATATATATGTTGAGAGTTTGGATGGAGACGAAAATCCATATGTGCCATTTGTTTCAGCACAAGCAATACCTGATACATATAAAGATAAATCTTGGGCATGGTGGAATATGGACCATTTTGATAATTCATCATTAGGGTATTTTGTCAACCCTAATGATACTAATAAAAATGATGGAATTATGTTATTAAAACATAATAATAGAGTATTGAACCGTACATTGTTTGATAATACTGGTTCTTCAAATTCAACTGCTTATTCACGAAATCCAAATGATATTGCTATAATCGTTACCGGATTTCTTAGTGTACCAACCATAACGATTGACGCTCCTTCTACGGCTGGAACACGTGCAACAGCAACAGCAACATTAACAAGTGGTGGTTCTAATTATACAATCGCACCTACAGTTTCGATTGGTGCCCCAAGCTTTGGTACACAGGCAACTGCGATTGCTGAAATAGGCGGTGGAAATATAATAAAAATTCGTATAACCAATGGAGGATCTGGTTATACAACCGCACCAACCGTTACAATTACTCCTGCTTCTGGTGATATAGGAGGATCTGGTGCAAATGCTATTGCAATTATAGATATAGATGAAATATCGAACCTAGGACAACTCATAGAAATTCGCGTTACAAATAATGAATTACATAGTATAAGTGTTATTAATGAGGGATCTGGATATGATTCTGCACCAAATGTAACTATAAGTGGTAATACAAGTGCAAGTGCTTATGCTGTTCTTACAGATGGGAGTATATCATCTATTGTAATAATGTCGCGAGGACCAATTATATATTTGGACGATAATGGTTCTAATTCGTCTAATGTTTCTGGTGCTCAATATTGGGTTTCTAATGCAAAATATATAGGAAGTATCGATAGACGTTTGAAGTGGCAAGAAACTGATGAAAATAATCAAAAATATAAATTTGAATATCCCCAAAATCACCCTGATGATGAAGGATTTGGTAATACTTTTGATAAATGGACATCTAGAATTCAATTAATGGATTATAATGCAACCCGTGTAGATATTATAACTGATAATCCTGTTAAAGGTAGTATTGAAACCCTAGATAATATTAAAACAGAACCACAAAATATTAAAATAAATCAAGATTTATCCACAATATTAAAACAGGGTGATTGGATTGGTCGTAATGATTTTGAGAAATTTAATACAATTGAGTCTATTGATGGTAATACAATAACTTTAATGCCACACACAACATATAGTAATTTTGATACGAATTTTATAAATATTGATTCTGAAGAAGAGGGTAGAAAACCTTTATTAATTAAATGTACAGGAACTTTACCACACCAGAAAGTCAAATTTGAAGGTAATTTATTAACTAAATTGTCTGGTGAGAATAATAAAATATATTCACATGAATTAGAAAAAAGAGATGGGGCAATATATTATACATACAAGCCTTATGTGGTGGAGGTGAATAGTTACGATGATATTGATACTCTGGTGACATTTACAGAAGATGTAACAGGTAAATTTGATGAGGGTGAATATTATGGTATACCGTATTATGCAGGATATTATAAATTTATTAAAGGTGACGATCCCTATAATAGTTCCAAGCGTGTATTTTATAAATTTAAAAAATATCTTAAAGACGGTGCTAATGATATTAAAACAGCAGCAATATTTGATCGTACTTTATCTGTTCCAGATTTAGATTGGAGCGGCAACCCTACATGGGATAGTAATGATGATGAGGAGGAGAATATGCAATTATATTCTGTTTATTCACCATATTATGATTATTTTATCAGCGGTCCACCAGGTGGTGATCAGAATTTCCCCAGAATTTTACCTATATTGAATATAGATACGACATCAACCACTTGGGAAGATGGTACAACCAGGGGCAGTGATGAAATGAGAATTGTTTTTAGTGTAGGAAAATATTCAAATAGTAAAACATACAACACGTCTAGATATACAACAACGACTTTTAAAGAATTTACATGTACAACAAGTTCCCAAGCAAATGTAGCGTATTTTGAGGGTGATTTTACAAGCGATGTTGCTGCTGGGGATTACTTTTATATACCAGACGATACTCTTGGAACTATACCATTTAAGGTCGATAGTGTTGTCCTTGAATCATCAAATACGAAAATAACATTTATAGGAGTTAAAACAAACTTTATAGCAGGTAAAAGCTATAAAACAAATGTACCAAAACCACCAACAAACAAATGAGGTGAATCCAAAAATACATCTCATAACAGATAGTATGGTTCCTTACACGAAAATTGTTTTTCAGTTGTTAAGTATTCAACTTATGAATAAAAAATACATATTCACTCCCTTTGGCTTTAAAATAATTGTAATCTTGTTCTTTTAATTTTTTGGATATTGTAGAACTATCAACACTAATAGCATCTTGTATATTTCTCAGTGAACTAAATAATTCTATTTTTTTATCGGGGAAAATAACCAAATAACTATTTTTTTGAATATGATCTTTTACTTGATTTTCATTCGTAAACATATATTTAATTACATATAATTACTTTTATATAAGTTCAAGTATATTAATAGTACTTTTATTTATAAAAAATCAATATAAACCTTTGATACATAATTTATTTTATTAACAAAATAAATTATGTTCCAATATATTCATATGTATAATGACATAATTTCGGGAGCAGTTGCTGGTGTTGTTTCTAGAACCATGGTAGCACCGATCGAACTATATCGCGTTCAAAGACAAAACTCCTTTGTCCCCAATTCCACTATACGGGACGTTACGAACCGAGAAGGCATTCGTCATTTATGGAAAGGCAATGGTACAAATTGTATACGAATTGTTCCGCAATTATCTATAAATTGGGCACTTTATCAGAAACTTAAACCCATAAACGAATTCATATTTGAAAATAAAAAAGTGGCCAACTTTCTTTCAGGTGTAGAAACTGGAGTGACATCAATGTTTCTAACATATCCGTTGGAAATTTCCAGAACTTATCTCTCCCTTCAATCAAATAAAAATAAATATACTGGGATTGTAGATATTATTCGTAAAAATTCTATTAAACAATTATATCAAGGTGTTCACGCATCTTTAATTGGATATGGTCTCCTTACAGGATTGCAATTCTCCTCCTATGGATACATAAATAATCTAATTAAAGATACCGCATTTGATACAAAATTATTGAGTGGTGGCATATGTGGCGTTTTTTCAGTTTCTATTATGTATCCTGGAGATCTCATCCGCAGACGTCTCCAATTACAGAATTTTGACCCGTTAGTTCCCAAATATACTGGCATTACTGATTGCGTTCGCAAGATTATCCGATCAGAAGGAGTTCCCGGATTATATAGAGGATTACTTGCAAATTACGCCAAAACCTTCCCAACCTTCGCCATACAGTTTTATATCCTCGATAAAATAAAAAATTTATTAGAAAATGAAAACTAACACTACTATATATGGATGAAATTATAGATTTTAATATATATAACTACTCCATCCATGAAATGGAGAAATTATGCGAATTAAAAGAAAAATATATCTTTAGCGATATTTCGTCACACGCATTAAAAACCAAAAACTATGTTATAACAAACTTCAAAATATCTCCCATAAAAATATTAGAAATAGATGTATTTTTCCAGAATATATGTGGCAGATTGGAGAGAAATCTAATTAATAAAAAATTAAATGAAATTATAAATAATCAAACAGAAATTAAAAAACTAATGAAAAATCTTGAAATAACCAAATCTTGATTTCCAATGATTTAGTCGTTCATATTGTATAGATTTACTCTTTCTATACAATAATATGTCCATTCAGGGATCTACTATTACAAATTATAAACAAGACTTTAATGTTCAAAAAGAATATAAATCTATGTATGGAGAAGTAAGAACTGATTTCAAACTAATAGAAAAAATGTTTGATTTGCTTCCTAAAAATCTATTGGGAAATCCACATCTAACATGGTGTGATCCCTGTTGTGGAAATGGCTACTTTTCTATATATCTGTATCATCAACTCTTTAAAAACCTGACTGAAATAAAAGAACTAAAAAAAAGGCACCTCTGTATTATGCAAATGTTAACAATGATAGAATTAAATCCTTTTCACATTCCGGTTTTGAAAAATATTTTTGGAGAGAAATCTAAAATATATCAAAAAAGTTTTTTGGAGACGAATAAAAAATATGATGTTATTGCGGGAAACCCGCCATTTAATAGCCAGGGTTTAAAAAAGGTACCTACTCAAACAAAAAAATCAAAGAAAAATGACGGTAAAACTGCATGGATCCCCTTTTTAAAACATAGTATAAATTGTTTGAATGATAATGGTTTTTTGCTTTTTATCACTCCTTCCATCTGGATGAAAGAAGATCATTCTTGTTTCCAATACATAACTCGTTATAAAATACATAAATTACATACTATGACAAATACAGAAACCAATAATATTTTCCATAAACAGGCTCAAACGCCAACATGTTATTTTTTATTACAAAAAACTATTCCCATAATCACCAGTATTTTAATATATGAAGAATATCTCTCCAGTTATACTAATTATTTAATATCAGCAAAAAGTATTCCATTGGTTGCTATTTCTATATTCAATAAACTCACACCATTTGTTAAAAAATACGGTCATATAAAAGTTAACAAAACAAGTATCCGTCCTTCATATAAATCATTCAAGTTGAATGATCAAAAAACAAAAGAGTTCCCATATCCGAATATATCCACTTGTCGATTAGATAAATGTTCTCCATATTTAGTAGTTAAGTATTCCGATAAGGCTTTAATATATCATAAACAACCTAAGTTGGTTCTGGCACATAAAATGTATGGATTTCCATACCTGGACACAAATGGAGAATATGGTATATGTAATAGAGACAATTATGTTATTTTTGATAATCTTCAAAATTTATTACAATTACAACAATTTCTCTCCACAACATTTATAATGAACCTTTTTGAGGGAACAAGATATCGCATGAAATATTTAGAACGCTATATATTCCAACACATTCCAAATATATGCAATATACCAGATTTTCCTCAAACTATAAATAATCAAACAATCTCTGATTATTTTGGATTGAATGATGAGGAGAGAAAAATGATAAATAATAGATATAAGAAAACATATACGTTTTTTATTTAAAACATATCTGATAATTTAAAATTGAAACATCATAAAAGTATATTGATATTAATAAGTATTATGTCAAAAACGCAAAACAAAATTATAAGCAAGTTGATTGAATTAGCAAAGACATCTACATTGAACCGCAAACATGCTTCTGCTATATGCTGTGGTAGAAAAATTATTCATTCATCCGTGAATAGTCCTAGAACCAAATTTAATAAACATATTAGTGTTTGTGGTCACAGCGAAGCAAATTGTATCCATGCCTTCGTCAATCGACGGAGGCAGTATGTATAACCTACATCGTGGTCGTAAAATGAAAAAATATACTCTTTATGTTGTAAGGAGATTTACAAATATTGAAGAATTTGGATTAATGGCACCTTCAGCGCCATGTATGCACTGTACCCAAATAATTCGATATTATGGATTTCGGAAAATTGTATATATTGATGAAACTCATAATATAAAAGTAGTAAAAATGAAGGATTATACAACAAAATATATGTCTTCTGGTAATAAACGTATGGTAAAAAATTTATGTAATAATAAATTAAATATAAAAGAGAAGATCATAAATTGAAATGGGAGAGATATATATTTTAATGTAGTTATTTACGACGATGCAACAATTATATAAAAAAAGACCATTTCATATAGGAACGGCAAGATTTAATAATAAAACATATCTAGAAAATCAAAAATGGAAAGAGAAAAAGGAATGTGGAGGGTGTATATATGGATTTGATAAAAAAATACCTACAAATATCAATACTAATGATTATATCTTTATTATTGAAATGAATAATGACCAGAATAAAATAATGGGAATAGGCATAATACAAAATATATATATTCCTAGTAATCGCACACGAATTTACAATGAACAAACATGGAACAGATATGTGTATAAGGGTGAACATCATATTTCAAGAGATAATTTGTTAAACTTAAAAAAAGGCACTACAGTCATAAAACTACTTGAAATTATACTATTTTATGGTTATAATCATTTTAAACGTGGTCAAGGTTGTAGTATTTTGACTTTTGATCGAATTGCCACATGTCAGAGCGTGAGGAAACCAGAAAAGAGAGTTTATAGATGTAATAAATGCGGATTGCCAAAAAAGGGTCATACATGTGGCAATCAGGTGATTAAAAAGATAAGAGAAAATAAGAAGTGCCTGCAATGTGGAAAATCAAAGAAGGGACATATTTGCAATATGATGAAAAAAGATTTTCAATTATTGGATATTGTTTGTAAATTCTTTACTAATTTATATATCTAACTTCACTGCTTTGCCTTCATTATCTAATCCTTCATTATCTAATCCTTCATATAAAGAGCGACGAGATCTGTAATTTCTACCTTTTGTAATTCGAAGTGTTCCCACATCATTACGTAAAGGAACAAAGGTATAATTGTTGAGTTTCATTATTCTGTGACAATCGTATTCTTTCAATCTAGGTGTATGAAATATATCATCAATTACTTCAACAACCTGCTTATAGATAATTGAAACTCTTACTAGTTCTTTATTACAATAACAACGAACCTTATCTAAATTTTGTTTCATTTTTTTAAATGCTTCTATAAATTGCGTTGCATGTACATAATGTACGGCATTATTTGTTACTTTTTTAATTTGTTCACAAAATTCAACTGCTAAATTATAAATAGATATAGTTGTTTCTACAAATACATTTCCCATAAGTTCATAAATATGAAGCATTGCTTGTTTTTTTTCAAATGTATTATCACGTTTTATCAAATTTGTTTTAAATTGTTCTTCTTTAATTTCATTCATAATAAATTTAACTCTTAAATCTTCATTATCATTATTTCTTTGAATGTCTCTCCGAATAGGATCAAGAATAGTATGTTGAAAATGAGTTGTACCACGATGAATCATTGATAGATAACTAGAAGCATCACAAATCCAATAATTTATATCATTATCGCTTCCTTGGTGAGATTCAAGTTTTCTTGTCACTCTGGTCATATGATGATGATACGGAAGTCCTCCACAATTAACAGCACCCGGATTTTGAACAGCATTTCCACCATTCTGTTTCATAAACTCATAATAATGCGGATTATGAATAGTACCTGTTACTTTTAGACCGGTTCTCCAACTAAATGCAATATTACAACGCGTGCACCACATTTGATCACATCCATTAATTTTAAAGATTGGAACCGTGCATTGTGGACAGGGTTTTGTTTCATGTTTAATTAATTCAGCAGAAGCAACCATATTTGGATCACATTCATGATCATCCTTACAATTAGGTGTATATCCCATAGTTTCATTGCATTTAGAACAAACGCGGACTTCACATATACCACATTTATATCCAGTTGAAAGAAATCCATTACATTCGTCTGCTGGACATTTTTTAATAAATACTTTCGCACTGACATTTACTGATGTATTTTTATATTTAATAGAATTTATAGAATCTCTAATTATTCTCATTTCTTTTTTTTTCTTATGATACTCGAGAAGTATAAGTTGTTCTTCTTTTTTCAATTCTTCAAACTCCTTTTCATGTTTTCTGATTTGAATGGTGAGTTCGACTTTATTCATTGATTCGGGAAATCGTGCCTTTTCAGTTTCAAAAAGTATATCTTTGCGATGATCTTTCCAAGCCTTGTTAAAATAAGTTTTTGTCAGTGCCTCTTGCATAAACTTTCTATCCCATGGTTTATTACATCCCATACAGTTCGCCATATCTGTTTTCGAGGTTAAATAGTATTTTACACATTCACGACATGCTGATAAATCACAAAACTCACATGTAACAATTTTTCTAGTGGAGTTATCAAAATCCTCACAACAGATACCACAAGACTTATCAGTTTTTGTTTTACTGGATGATTGTTTCGAAGACATTTTAATTTATATTAATTTGTATTTTGACTTGATAATTTCAAGGATTAATTTATTCAATTTTCATCATTATCAATTCTGAAATTAAGTATAAGTTCTATATTAGAAATCTTAGGATGATCATTCATTATAGTAATAGAAAGATGAATAAGATTACCTTTTGTTAATTTTGGCGTTTTCAAGATTTTAACAAGTTCTGTGTAATCGAGTGACTTAATGACTTCATAATCTGTATTTGATACCCAGGCATTTATTTTCTGTAACTCCTTAAATAAACGCTTATTATTTATGTGATCCCACTCACATATGTTAATATCTAAATCTTTTTGCCATGAAATTAAAACAGTATTTATAAAATCAAAAAAATAGGGTGGATTGATTATTTCACCTATATTTATAGAACTACACCATTGATCTAAATAGCAAAAATCTCCTAAAATATCACTACCATTTGCTATAGTAGGCATATTAAATTTAGTATTAGTAAAAAAAAGTTGTTTGAATTGATCACCAGAAATATCTAAATATTTAGTTACTTTATCTTCAGAATCAAATAACTTTATTTGTTTTATTTGTAAACCTGTTTTAATGGTGGAAATATTAGCACGAATTTGAGCAAAAACTACACCTTTTTTTATTGAATTATTCATATATAGTAAAAACATTCATTTTAATTTCAAATATATCAAAATATATCATCAAAATATATAAAGAGATACAGACATTATTGTATATAATGAGTGAAACTAAAACAGATACCATTGCTAGCCGTATTAAACAGCGTACACAAGTTAAAGCACGTCCAGGAAGAGTTGGGGGGACTGAACATAAAAAACTTATTCTTCTGAGAAGAAAACAAGTTATGGAAAGACAGAATGCTAAAAAAAGAAACATAGAATGCTGACGACCCAAAAAAAAAGAAGAAAAAAAGAAGTAAAAATGAGTAAACGTTTTTATTTTGCAGATATGACGCGAGCATTTGTAAAGGAAATTGAATGACTTGCCGATTGTGAAATAAGGGTGTTAATTATATTTAAAAGAATTCAAAAACTTAAAAATTAAACACAATTATATATATATATTAATGGATGAAATAGATTTTAATGTTGATAATTATGATATAGATGAATTAGTTCAACTTCTTAATTTTGATACAACACCGACAAATGAGGATATGATTGTGCATAAAATTACATTTTTAACGAAAAAATACAAGGAAAAACCTAAATATATTAAATTTTTTAATGAAATAGGTAAAAAACTCATATTAAATTTTGAACAATTCAATAAAGAGACATGGCAAGAAAGCTATGAAACAGACGAGAGTTTATCTGCGAAGGTATTGACACAACAATATTTAGACAATGAAAAAGATTCTAAAAATCTTATTTTAGATAAAAATAGAGATATTATTGGTATTAAAAAAGTATCGGAAGCAAAAACCTTTGCTACAAAAAACAATACGCAAGGGGAGAGAAATCCTGTTCTGATCAATCAAATCAGACGTATTGTAAATTTTGATAGTCAGTATAGGGAAATTTTAAATCCTATATCGAGTACTTGTACAGATTCAGATGGTAGATATTCAATAGATAATACAAAAATTAACAGTATAAATCCAGAAATCAGACTATTTCACCCGACAAATTATACTGTTAATTTGAATCAACCTTTAACAAATGTGGTAGATCTTTCATTAGAAAGTGTAGAAATACCCAATTCATGGTATGTTTTTTCCAGTGATTATGGGACAAATGCCTTAGAATTTGACTATATACCAAAAAATGATCAATTAGTGGCTGATATTTATTTACCTCAAATCCCCACGGGATATACATTAGTCATAGAATCTCTTCGGAACCCAACTCATCCTAGTTTAAGAGATCCTCAAATAGGAATAACCAATGCAGTAAAAACTGAAAATATTGTATGGTTAAGTTCAGAAAATAATGATGACGGTGGTCCAGGATTATTATCTAAATTAGAATTTTCTCCCACTTCTTTAACAGAAAAAACTGTATATGAGTTATGGGTTGGTGAGTACAAAACTAATTTTACTGATGCACAAAACCCATCAACACTATATAAAAATGAAGTTGGGAAAAATTGGAGAATACGAATAAAAATACAAGATGGATTGGGTAATTCATTAGACGAATTTACGGATATTATTATTGATGGTGTAATACCAGCAGATGGTGTTGGATTGGCAAAAACATTTATTATTAACTATGTCTCTCCGAATACTGTATATGAAAATAAAAAAATAGTAATAGAAGATGGGAATTATCAACCAGATGAATTAATGTATGCGATAAATAATTTGTGTGTTTTAAATTATATTCCAGTTGAATTTACATTTTCAAGTATAAACGGTAAAGTATCTATTACAAATTTAAATACTCAATACAAAACAACGATTAAATTTTATATAGAAGACACGGAAAGTAGTGGTTGTTCTGCTCAAAAAACATTAAACGGTGAAGGATCAAATACTCCTAGCCCAGGTAATAAAATTGGATATAATCTAGGGTGGCTATTAGGGTTTAGAATAAAAACGTTAGAATTAGCCCCCTCTGAAAAAAAGGTAGCAAAGAGTCTATTAGATACATTTGGTCCTAAATATTTTATATTAACACTTGACGATTTTAATAATAACAAACCAAATAAAGATTTGATATCATTGGTAGATAATTCATCAAAGAATTTTAAATTACCTGATTATTATAACTCTCAAACGATGGATAGTCGATTTGGTGAAACAAAATATTATCCGGGTCACGAAGGTGATCCGGATTGGCAATGTCAAGATACAGCAGGACCTCCTGCTGATAGAGGTTGTTCTGAGAATGATTTAAATATAGATTTAAGATCTAACTTAACGAAAAAACAACAATATACTGTCGATCAATTAACACTTGCCAATACATCAGGTGGAAATGTAACTTTAGATGATGGATCCACGTTATCAACAGTTGTTAACAGGTATAAATCGCCGAATTCTAGCGATCTATTGGTTAGAATACCTATTACAACAGCCAGGCAAGAGTATACTAAATCTATTGTGTTTAGAAACGAAAACCCAGAATATACTAAACGAGTATATTTTGGACCTGTAAAATTGAGAAAATTTAAAGTTCGCCTTTTAAATGATAAAGGATTTGAAGTAAATTTAAATGATCAAGATTGGTCTTTTTCTATACATGTAACACAACTTTATCAGTTTTAACTTATTATACAATAATCACATGAGTATTTTGATGTGTTACTTAATATTAAATCATCTTCATGTATAGTTTTAATATTTGGATTTTTACCTTTATTCTTCCAAATATTATAAATTAATAAGTCTATTGCATTATTAATATTTATATTATTTTTAATACTCATTTCAATAAATAACAGATTGAAATCATCTGCCAGTATGTAAGCATCATATTTTGAAATGCATCTGTTTTCTTTATCTATTTTATTACCAACTAATAATATAGGTATATTTTCATCATTATGTTGTCTGAACATTTTAATCCAATCCAATACATTAGTATAACTTTTACGATTACTAACATCAAAAAATAATATACCGGCCGTTACATTTCTGAAAAACCCTTCGATAATACTATTAAACCGTTCTTGTCCTGCACAATCCCAAAAAGTTGTTTTTATCTTTTCATTACCGATATCAATAATTTTGGACATATAATCAATACCTATGGTTGGGTTATATTCATCTACATATTTATTTTTATGTAAATGATTTATAAAACTTGTCTTTCCAGTATTGTAGTCCCCAAATACGCATATTTTAAATGAATACATAATACTATATTATTATATTATATTTTGTTTGTATAATATAATGAAAATACAAAAAGGGGGTATGTGTAATTGTATGGATGGTGTATGGACAGGATCTAACTTTTCTGGAAATGCAGACGCGGCTTTTTTTAATTATTTAGGAGTGGGTTGTGGGGATTATTGGAAATTATGGGAGTACCCTTTAATGGACGAAGGAATTATGGCATCTGGCAAATGGGAAGAAGAAAATAAACACGAAATATTGCATTATTTAAACGAAATTATTAAGGTCCGAACTACCGGTATTCTTGCTGCTACTAGTGATGGTAGAAGGGAGGAAGAGAGAGATTCTCTCTCACTACGTGATAATCATTCCAGAATATTGAAATATGCGACACAATTAAGAAATTTAATACAAAAAAGTGGTGTAAATTGGCACAACGCTGACAGTTTTTCTACTATTTTAAATCCAAAACCAGGAGACAAGATTGATGATAACAATTTCTCTATCACGAGAACAGAGGGATATAACGGAGTTGTTTCCGAAGTTGGAAATTTAAATCCATCGACTGAGGAAGACAAATATGAGAGTACCCATTATTCAGGGAAGCAAAATAATTATGAAACAGATGTAACCATTCACGATCAACCAACACCCGACCAACAGCAACAACAGTACCAAGCACGACAAAGGCAACAAATGCAAGAGTTCCAGCAAGCGTCGTCGACGACGCTTGGACAGAACACTGGTCGTAGAGGTGGCAGGAAATCAAAGAAGAAGACCCGGAAGACAAGGAAGAAGACCCGGAAGATAAGGAAGAAGACAAAGAAGAAGACAAAAAAGAAGACAAGGAAGAATACACCCAGTAAAAAATTTCATGTTTTACCAGATAATAATAAAACAATATGGTCTAATGATTATTTTGGGGAACGTCAGGTTATAGATCTACCGAGTTATAAAATAAAAACTCATGTTGATAATTTAAATCCAATAACAGGTAAATTTAAAGACAAAATATCGGATGAATATAAAAGAAGGTTAATAATTCAATTAAAAAAACATAAACCATCTAGAAAAAGATTTCATAATAAAACAAAAAAAAAATATAATAGTAAATCAATTGATAAAATATTAAGTAAAATGACCAATAAAAAGATCGAAATGGTATATAAAGATTTATTATTGAATGAAAAGTCTACAAAGCGAAATTAATAAGACCCAGGATATTATTGAAATCTGAGAATTGTCTCTCCATCATTTCATTCATATTTTTATTATGATCATTCAACGAAGATAATATTTTCTTATGATTTTGAAGATATCCCTTTACTATTTGTTTGATTTTGTTCTGGTTCTCTTCTTTGGTTATATCAAAACATTGCATATTTTTTAATATTAATTTGCAAATAGTATATGCCAATAAAATACTTTTCTTGTTATCTTTTACTTTGTGTAAAAATATAACAGGTTTTCCCATAATAAACTCGAGTGTAAAATCTTGAGGTTTATTGGCAATACCACTTCTTAAACTACACAAAATAGCATAATCAATATCATTATTCGTCTCAATATCGGTATAAAACTTTTGTATTTCATTTTTAGGAACATTTTTCTTATAGTTTTTTGATTCAATCATTCCATGATGTGTATCATCGATGACTGAAAAATCACCCTTATGTCCTTCTTTGCTCGTATGGCTATCAATTTGACACCCGGGGAAAGTATCAATGAGTAAATTATACATAATATCTTCACCTTTTTGCCCTTTCAATGTAGAATTTTGATTAATTTTTTGGAATGATTCTATTTGTTGTCTATATAATTCTATTTTATCTTCACAATCTTCTCTTATTTTATTAAATTTTTCAACAGACTCTTGTTTTTCTTGAAATATTTTTTCATAGTATTGTTTTTGTTGTGAAAGGGATTGATTATGTAATTCTTCTTTTTTATTTTCAAGGAAATCTATTTTTTCGGTCATTTGTTTTATTTTCTCTCCGTAGATCCGTTCAAGATTGTTTTGTATGATATATTTTTGTTCATTAATTTCAGTTTCTTTATCTCTATTGAACTCTACTTTTTGCTGTTGATTTGTTTTTTTTAGATCAATGATAGTATTATGTAATGTGTGATTAGTAGTTCTTATATCTTCTAATTCTTTGGTGTGTTGGGTTGTTAATTTTTCAACAATATCATCTTTCTCTCCGTCAATTGTAGATCTGAATTTCTGCAAAGAGTATGTATATGTTGATATACCTAATTTAAGTATATGTAGTTGTTTTTCTTGTGAAAATATTAGAAATTCCCTTACTGATTTATTATTTGTAGGTAATAGGATCTCTGTATATTCGTCTTCCATTATGATATATAGTATATTAGTATTTAATTACTTTGTAATATAAATTTAAGAATATATATATATCAAATTATATATATGGATTTTACAAATAAAAAAAAAGAAAGAAGTGATATGATATTAGAACCGTTGCAAGTGATGGTTCAGTTGGCTTTGCTTTCTTATAGTCCTATAGGTACAAAAGTAAGTGTTGCTGATAATATATTACATTTACAGTTTCCAACGATGTTTCAGGGTGTATGGAGATGGTATAATCTGGATGGGAAAGATGATTTGTATTATTTATTTCATGCAATTCGTCGATATTATAAATGGTATAAAAGTCAGAACAATAAAATATTTTCATTTATATTACATGAAGCCATAAAAGGATTAAAAAATCTTATGATTACGTATGAAAAAGGCAATCAAACTAGTATAATTCATACATTGAAATTATATAAAAATGTCTTGGGCATGGAATCGCCTGATTTATTCAAGGAAAATACCGAAGAAACTATTAATATAGATAAAGTCTTTGAGAATATTAAAGATATATATGATCAAAAACTTTTAAAGGTAATATATAATATAATACAGTTATGCAATGAGGTTGATAATGTGGACGAAAAGAAATATATGGTAGATGGCTTATTAAGTATATTGATACCGACGAATGAAAAAATTAGGATATGGATACGTCAAAATTTAACATGTTAAAATTTTTTTGTGATCTACTATTATAACAATGACAGATATGAGAGGATTATATACAAAAGTAGTTGAAAAAATTGGAGATATGGAAATTAATGCCGATTCTATAGTTCAAATATTAAAATATTCGATGGAATGTGTGGAAGTCACCCAATTGAAGGGAGAAGAAAAAAAAAATTTAGCAATTAAGTTGGTTCGTATGATAGTTGATGAAGCCCCAATAACTGAAGAAAAAGAACAATTATTATTAGATATGATAGATCAAAGAATATTACATAATATGGTAGATTTAGTAGTAGAAGTTAAATCAGGAAAGATGGATATTAATTTATTAGGTACAGGATGTTGTGCATTATTTCTTAAAAGACGTCGATAAGGTTTATTTTGGTACCTCATTCCAGTTTTCAAATCCTACTTTGGCGATGGCTTGCATACAACGCATTGCTAATCCAAATGTAGCACCTGAATGGTTATTCTTTGTTAGACCATTGGAGATAGCCGTTACATTTTCATGATTCCAAAACATATAACCGTCGTCGGCTGGAGGAGTTTCATTCTTAAACCAATTCCAAAGTCCTAGTCTATCAGTAGTGTCAGCCATATCTTTAAGAGATGGTCTAAAATCAGTTTCGTAAACGTTGACTGGTTTCCATTGATCAAAAGATGGTGTTGAATATGGATTTTGAGGGTTATACATAATTATTATAATGCTTCACTACATATTATATATTAATATTCAATTTTCATACCACAAAAGATACGATATTATAATAAATATCATATATTTTAATGAAATAGTTTTTTCTCTTTTTTTTTTTGAAAAACTTTTCTCCGTTTATTGAAAATGGACATTTTAAAAATGTCCAAAACTGGAAATCGCAAAATACTTTTTTCGTAAAAAACGTGAAAAAACTATTTCATTAGAATGATGGGGGTAATTTTAAAAATATTCTTGAAAAAAGTTCCCTACAAGAAAAATAAAGCACTAAAAAAAAGACACTAAAAAACAAATTTGTCAAATAATGAACAAAAAGTGTAACATTTTTGTAACAAATTTAGCAAAAAACACTAAAAAGTAGCAAATCCCATAATATTTTTGATCAGTGCATACATGGTAACACAATGTCATACATGTTATATGTATAAGAGCATAAGAGAATATGAAAAAGTGTAACATTTTGTAACAAAATCAACGATAAAAGTAGCAAAAAGTAGCACTCTCATTTTTTAAAAGCGTTATGGTAAGAATTTTATAAACATAATTATATATTTTTTAACTATTTTCAATAAATGGGTTTTGAAAAGTAGCAAAACGATTAATTTGGAGATCGTAAAATACTTAAAAATAATATAGATAATAATAATATATGTGTACAATTTTAGAAAAAAGTAGCACAAAAGTAGCAAAAAGTAGCACAAAAGTAGCAAAAAGTAGCACAAAAGTAGCAAAAAGTAATAACTATTACAATTGTGAATTGTGTGACTATAGTTCATCACGTAAATGTAATATTAAAAAACATTTGGCTACACAAAAACATAAAAAAAATGCGGTAAATTATAAAAAATTTTGTAACAAAAGTGTAACAAATGATGATAACTGTATGAAAAAAAACTTCATATGTGAAATATGTGATAGAAACTATAAAAATCGGATGGGTCTTTGGAGACATAAGAAAGTTTGTACGGGTAAAAATGAAATTTTAGAGGATGATAGTGAATATATAACAATAAAGAAAAGCAGATATATAAAAGTATTGGAAAATGCTGCTCATAATAGGAAGATAGATATTGGGAAGATAGATAATATGAAGATAGATAATAGGAAGATAGATAATAGTATATCAATTAATCTATTTTTAAATGAGCATTGTAAGAATGCTATATGTATAGAGGATTTTATTGGTGGAATAAAATTAACATTGGAGGATCTTTTATCACATAAAGATTTAGGATATGCAGATAGTATGTCAAATGTTCTAATAAAGAATTTGGAGAAAATACCTGGTACGAAGAGACCTATCCATTCCACCGATATTAAACGATTGAAATTTATGGTAAAAAAGGCAGATGGTTGGGAAAAGGATGATGGAACTACTGTAAATAATGTAGTGAGAGGGGTGAAGTTTAAACAAGTGGATAAAATAAATGAATGGGAGACAGACAATCCAAATTTTCAAAATAACACCGAAAAAATGATGGAATGGAATGATATGATGTCGGTTTTTGATACAGGTACAAATAAAAAAGCGAAAGATAAGAATAATAAGAGTATAAAAAAAAATATAGCAACTTCAATAAATATTAAAGATTTGATGGGTTCTGAATTATAATTTTATTTTTGCAAATAAAAATATATAAAATTTGTAATGGGAAATATAGTAACTTTGGTATTATCGTATAGGTTAAGCAAATGTCAGAAAGAAGAAAAAATAAAGAAGAAACAAAAAAAGAAAATATATGTAATTATTTATATGGCAAATGTAATATCAAAAATGTGCTGGATTATTTCACAACCGATCCGTTATTACGAGAAAAAACGGGTAAAAAAGGTTTATAAAGAAGTATTTCAAGATGATGTATGGGATAGTACTATTTATTCACATGAAATGTCAATTTAAAAACAACAAAACCAACTTTTTTTCTGTTGAGGAGGGGACATTATTTTATTCCATTCTTTAATAGTGAATTGATTACCCATAGACTGATTACATCGAGAACATAATGGTTTAAGATTTTCTAATAAAAGTGTGCCTCCTTTGGATTCCGGTTTATCATGTCCAACATGAAAATCAAAAACAGTAATAGTATTATTACACCAATCCACATAACATTTATGTTCAAATTCTTTACCACAATTTCTTATCCATAATTGTTCTCGCAAGGCTTTTGGGATAGTTTTTTTTTTAGATTTTTCTGTCTTTGTTGTTTTCTTTGTTGGATTTTTATATATTTTCCTTTCTTTTTTACGTTTATGTGTTGGACGTGTAGGCATTATTATATAGTATAGTATATATATTTTTAAATACATAAAAAAATATATACTACAAGTTACGTAAGGGATTATGTCTCTTCATACTTGACTACAACGCATTATTTTGTCAATGCAAAATTCATATATATGTCGTTTAAGTTCGATTGGTAACATATTTGTTAATATAATAACCATATTTATTTGAAATATTAACTTTCTTTTTATGAGGACTTTAAAAAGTGAACTACGAGACTTTAAAAAGTGAACTACGGGACTTTAAAAAGTGAACTACGAGACTTTAAAAAGTGAACTACGAGACTTTAAAAAGTGAACTAAAATAAAGGCACTAACATAAATTGATCATTAATATATATCTTTTATAAATATTAAAGATGATTCTAGATTCAGAAATAAGTTCAATAAAAACAGGGTGGAGAGAAATTATAGAAAACTGGAAAAAAGAAAATCCAGATAAATGGGATAAATTAAATAAAAATTATGAAAAAGGATTAGAAACTTTTCCTCCCAAAGGTTCTATATTTAGATGTTTTGATTATTTTGAAGCTCAAGATACTAGAGTTGTAATTTTAGGACAAGATCCATATCATGGAAATGGACAAGCCATGGGTCTATGTTTCGGAGTTCATCAAGATTGTAAATGTCCCCCATCATTGAGAAATATAAATAAGGAATTAATAAATGATGTTGGAAAATCAATTGAAGATCGGAGAGATTTAGTTCATTGGGCAGAACAGGGAATATTGATGTTGAATGCTTCGTTGACAGTTTTGGAGAAATGTCCAGGTAGTCATATGAAATTCTGGAAAGAATTTACAAAATATATTATGGAATATATTAGTGAACATTGTGAAAGAGTTGTATTTGTAGCCTGGGGAGCATTTGCACATAAGAAGATGGAAAATATAGATATTGAAAAACATGAATTAATTGTAAGTAGTCATCCTTCACCATTAAGTTTTAAACGATCGTATAAAAATTACCCAAGTTTTAATAATTCTCGTCCTTTTTCAACTATAAATAAGTATTTAAATAATAAGATAGAATGGTAAGATTAACTATTATGAATATAGTTTAAACAGTTGTTACCTGTTATGATGTGGCGATTTACTGTTGAAAATATTAATGTTTTTTTCAACAATAATTTACACCATAAATATTATGTACATAAATATATTGTTACCTGATATGGTAACAAACTGGTCAATATTTGAGATTTACATTTAATAATTATTTGTTACCATAAAATATTACATGTAATCATGTTTAGACCATATTATGACGTAAACATATAAATCAACACTTTGATATACTGTTGATTTTGGTTTTTATCGTTAAAAACATTAAAAAGAGCACTAAAACTTTAAAAAGAGCACTATATACTGAAAAAAGAGAACTATATACCCAAAAAAGATCACTAAAACTTTAAAAAGAGAACTAAAACTTTAAAAAGAGAACTATATCTCAGAAATCAGTTACAAAAACTTCTAAATAAGTTTATTTGTAAATATTATTTTCTAATA
>Ga0206126_10001834_pt1 | contig 24554 bp, 19 predicted proteins | sample Helgoland_Spring_5_FD_148621 | JGI IMG/M metagenome (GOLD analysis project Ga0206126, IMG submission 148621) | Pelagic subsurface seawater microbial communities from Kabeltonne, Helgoland, North Sea - Helgoland_Spring_Bloom_20160412_1 | ecosystem: Environmental > Aquatic > Marine > Epipelagic ...
CTCCCTTCATACCTAGTCCAATCAAGTATTTGGCCGCCTTTTTTTGAAAGGGTATGCGCATCCGGATATCTTCAACGGTCACATCTTCTTTCGCAATAACATCAATTTGATAGGCCAACATACCATCATATTCTATTGTGCCAAAGACATCAAGAATATATTTTTCGGAATTGTTTTTGGCATTCCAGTGCATACTACTAGGATGGGATTGGTTTAAAGCAAGGGGGTTCTGTTGCCAATTAACGACACGTTTATCTCCTTCAATAATTTCAAAAGTGATCGGTTCAGTCAATAATTCCTCAGGATTTTCGTTTAAATGGGTCAGCTCCTGAGCAAAGTAGCTACTGATTTTTTGAGGTAAGCCAAATTTATTTACCGAGATGTCTCGCCCTAAAATGTGCAAAAGGTTTTTATTCGCTTTGACCGCAGTAAAAGGTCTGACGATGATATCATCATCACGCCCAATGGTAGAATTAAGCCAGTGCAGCCGTGACATATTGTGGGGATTATCGTCGCCATAATTTTCAATGATTTCGTCTTTTACATGAATTTTAACGAATGTGGTATCTGCCGAAAGCCCTTTAGGTGCAATAATAATCTGCGTCAAGTAGGTGTCTGCCGTCGTAGTTTTGGGAATTTCAATGCCAAACCAGAGTGAAATCAATTTCCTTTTGGGCACATTAACTTTTCTGGAAAATGAATTCCCATTAAGATCAACTCCTTCACTATTATAATTAGTTATCAATGATTTTGACAAATGATTTCCTGAATTACTTTTTAAATCTGAATAATTTATTTGAAGATCGTTTAGCGACATATTAGGAGCATATACTCCTATTTGAAAAGTATAAAAGCTTCCTTTTGGAATCGTATCTGTCAGGCCGTTGATCTTACTTGTTTGCATCCATCTTTGAGGCAGGTAATCTTTAAGTTTAATAGAATGTTCCCGATACTCAGGAAACAAGTAATATGGCTGATCATGATGTTCAAAATAATTTTTTGTTTCGGCCTCCGTCGCTATAATTTCCATAGGGAAAAAACTATTGAATTGATCAATGGATTGACTACTTATCACTTTAGCTTTAGGAAATACAATGGCATTTTGAGTCTCCTTTTCAACCATTGATAACCAACTAGGATCCTGTTCTGCCATTGGTTTGTTGTATTCTACCTTGGGATAATAGCCTCCAGTTGAGACGTGTGATAGGTAATAAACGTAATACTTTTTAGCCCGGTCATTGGCCTCAAAAATAAAGTGGCCAAACTCGTTGTTGCTATCCAATAAAAGCACGTTGGCTACTTTTTCTTGAGTATTGGCGTCCACTATGATCAGGGCTTTTTCTGATGGGTTGTTATCTCTTCTTCGCCAGGGTATGATTACTTGTACATTACCAGAAATGCCTTTTGGTGTTTTAATCACAAAACGATGATTCCCTAATGACTGAAATGGCTTATTATATTTTGGGTGTTCCCAATTTCCATTTTCATAGCGTATTGAATCCACAAAAATTGAGGATGGTTTTATTCTGTAGTTAATCCTATCATTCGACTCATAAGAGCATGAATGAGACATAAAAATTAATAATATCGAAATAGTTTTAATCCAAGTGTTCATGAATGTAATAGTTGGTTAGATATAGCTGATGTATGAAAATTTACATTTTAAATAATGCGTGAACCGTATTTAACAGTTGATTCAAATTGTTGTTTCTTTCTTTAGATTCTTTTTGGATTAATCTTTTCTCCCATGAAAAATGGCGAGGATCGTCTTTGTATTTAGCAATCGCCCAATTTAAATACTCATTGTTTGGATCTAACTTGGTCTTTTGGTCAATGAGACTTAAGATGCGTTGATGTTTCCCCAAATGTTTCAGAGCCACCAATTGGGCGTAAAAATTTTCGCTTTCTGAATCCTTATAAGATTTATAGTTAGTTATATAAGGATAATAAGAAAGATCTCCTTGAACTTCATAAGCTCGCGCAATGATGAGATCTGCGAGTCGATCATCCGTACGATAGGGTTTGCCAACGCCGAGATTTTGTGGCCAAAGTTTTGCTTTTTTTGCATAAGTAGTAGCCGCTTGATAATCCTTCTTTTTAAAGGATTTTAGCGCCAGCTGTATACAAATAGTACTGTATATTTTTTTTCCTTCTGTTGAGCCTTCAAAAGGTAAAAGGTTAAATTGTTCTAAAAACATTAAAGCCTCATGATGTTTTTCAGCCTTTAGTAATGCCTGGGCATGTCGAAGACCGATTTGTGCATTTTCAGGATAAAAATCTTTGAGCTTTTCACTTAAAGCCAACGCTTTGGAGCTCTCATTATTGAGTAAATGGTGATCCATCAAGGCAATATCCGCGCGCCAATCTTCTGGATTCATAGATTGCGCAATTTGAAGATTTTCCTTTTCTATTATTCCTGCGTCTTGTAGAAGGGCATGTTTAGTGAGATAGAATGTAGCTAGGTTTGGTTCGTTTTGACATTGATCAAAAAGATTTTTTGCCCGATCTATTTCCCCTTTCTGCCAGTAAATGAGGCCTAAATAATATTTAAGTTCCCAACTTGCATCTTCTTTGCTAAGCGTTTCTAGAAACTGGGCAGTTTCGACTCGATAGGGGAAGGTCATTTCTACCGATGATTCCCTGATCTTATTTATGTATGATTGGCGATGATTGAACTCCAAATAGGCCAGCCAAACATTAATTATGGGATTTTCAGGACCTTCTTTTAGAACCGAGATGGCAGTCGTAGAATTATTAAAATGATAATAAATAGAAGCAAGCTCTAAATATGATTCGTGGGGTAATTCATTGGTGATGGCCTTATTGAAGTACGACACGGGTTTATTGTTCCACAGATATTCTTCATATCTCGCGAAATCAGATAATGGATCTAAAACATAAACCTCTGCTAATGCCGCCATGGCGGCGGGCTTATCTTTGAGTTTTCTGTTTGAATAGCTGATAATCATATGGGCCATGATATTCTGACGATTATAAATGAGGGCTTTTGAAGCAAAATGCAATGCTTTGGTCATATTGTCTTCATTAAGAAATAATTTGGCCAAGGCGACGTAAGCTGCAGACGCCAGTTGGGAAGATTGTGCAGCAATGGAAAATCCTGATTTGGCTTCGTTATAATTTCCCAAAGCTCTATTAGCTAATCCAAAAGCATAATTACATTCTGGATCATATGTGTCTATGGATAGTCCGATTTGACTGTATTTTAAGGCATTTGTGAAATCCATTTGTCTAAAATAGCCCAATGAAAGTCTACTTAATGCAGGCATGAAAGTTGCGTTTTTTAGTACTGACTGATGATACGATTCCATAGCTAATGAATATTGGCGTTGTCTTTCGAGTTCCAGACCCTTGATATATAGACCATACGCAGATGCCCAATTAAAATCCGATGGTGTGGTCAAGGGTCGGTCAACTGAAAGATCGTTTAAGGGGGCTTTATAATTTAACAGATCAGGGCCTAGTTTAATTTTAAAAAAAGCATCTTCAGATTTGGCTAAGGTCCATTTAGTAATTTCTAGGGGTGATAGGTCTACTGAATAATTAATTTTTTTATTCCCTATTTGCATATATATGGTATCCTTGAGATGCTGTAAAGCACTCAGATAAATATCTACAGAATCCCTTTCTTCTTCAACATTTAAGACGGCATATTTGGACGCTGCTACCATTCCTTTGGTTGATTTTAGTGGAAACCAAATCTCCTTCATAAGGTCCGCAACATGAGGCCCAAAGGAGCGGTGCTTAAAAGGTGAGTAGGTGCTTTGTTCAGCGGCTTGATTAAATAACTTCCCTGATTGATACTCTATGTATTGGCCATCGTTATCGGTAAGTAAGTCTTCCCATATCATGCCTTGTTGTGATAAGCCCCAAATCCAAAGTTTTTTCCCCGGCTTGACATCATAATCCGTATGATGCCCAAATCCAAAATCATCCTCTTTCCAGTAGCCTCCAAAAAAGTCAGCATAGGCATTGACCACATGATACGATTTATAACCTCCAAAATCATTGTTTTCATATTTTGACAGGTCACGTCCACTAGATATTGGCCAACTACTCGGTTCCCCTCCGTGGCCGATAAAGTCTTTTCCAGGATAAAAAAATTCTAGATTTCCGGATGCTTTTGCTGCCGCATTCATCCAATGGTAGTAGGAAGTATACTCATCTGTGAGGTTGAACCAAGAAACCGTAGTCTCAAGAAAAGCTTTGTCTTTTGGAAGTGTGATTTTAACATTCCAACGCGTTCTAGAAGGCAAATCATAAGCTCCAACGATGCAAGACACACTGCCATCGTCATTTTTTTTCAAGCTATAATCTACTGGTGTGGAGCAAGACGGCGCATGTCCGATATCTCCAAAATTGAATTCTAAGCCACCAGATGTCCATGGGCCTCTCATGGCAATGTTTCGAAATTTTACAACTTCATTTTTATATAAAAATTCTTTACCTGTTGATTTTTCGATGGCTCCCCAAATTTTTCCCCCAATTTCGGGAGAGATGAACACTTTTAAGTATTCATTTTCCATAACCACCATTTTCCATGATTGGTCAATCGCATGGTTAGTATATCCATCAAACTTAAAATAAGGATAAATTCTACCTATATTGGGAATTGGATTTGGATCTGAAAAAGGATATGTTTTTAAGATTTGAGTTTCCTCATAAATGACTGCTTTCGATGGATTTAAATAGCTGAATTGACTACTTTTTTCACAACTAAAACATCCTACAACAAAAAGAATAAAGACAATAAAAAATGATTTATAATAGCGCATTATTTTACGGATTATTCTCCTATCAAGGGCAGTGATTTTAACAAGTTCTTAGCCTGATTTAAACCATCAATCAATACTAAAAAACTGAATATTTTGAATGACTGGCAAGCAGCTATTCGTACTGAATAAGATATATGCTTATTTAATTCATTTATCATTAGGGTAAGCTAACCTATTCCGCGTTTAGATCAAAAGTGTATATGATCAGTGGAATTTGCCTTTATTTTTAACCCCTCACCTATAAAGAACCTAGTACTTCAATCCATAAAGTAGGTTTGAAGATAATCGACCTATCTAATCTACTCCCTCTAAAAAAGAATGAATAATCACTTTCAAAATATTGGGGTTTAAATTTGGAAAATATTTAAACCAGAAAAATCAAACGCACTAAATTGATTTCAAGAGTGCTATAACCAGGGATCCTTAGTTTTTACCAACCACCCTTCTAATTCTTTGGTCAGCGTCTTCCTTATCTCTGTTTGTTTTTCACTAAGATTATTTAATTGAAAGGGGTCTTTTTGGTTATCGAAGAGTTCGACTTGATCTTGTTTATCAAGATCTTTTTGGATCATTAAAGTATATCGGTGGGTCCGGACGCCACGTGCACCCAGCGCTTCTTTGCCCACATTGACGGACATGAAGAGTTGCGAATTAGGTCTTTCTCCATCTCCTGTTAAAAACAGGTTTGAGTAATCTGTTCCATCAGTTCCTGGAGGGATATCTTCATGAAACCCCATCAATCCAAGGAGGGTTGGAGCAAAGTCGGGAGTAGAAATTAAGAGATCATCAATTCTCGGTTGGAGATGCTCCGGCCAGCGAATCAAAAATGGAATCCTCATAGATTCTTCATAATGGTTGTTTTTTGAGATCTCATCATGAATCCCCAGACAGTTCCCATGGTCAGAGGCGAATAGCACAAGCGTATTTTTTTCTAATCCTTGTGATTTCAAAGTAGCCATAATTCTTCCAAGTTGGTCATCTACACCTGAAATCATGGCGTAATAATTTTTGATGTTTTTGCGATAATAATCCCCCCATTTCGTTCCTTCGTCTGGAATATTTGGGAATTGTACCAACGAATCAAGGGGCACTTGATCATACAATGATTTGTATTTTTCAGGCACTAAATTGTAAGGCATGTGTGGCGGATTCATCGAAACCATAAGGGCAAAGGGCTTATTGGCGTCTCTGAATTTATTTTCCTTATTTTTCAAATAGGCGATAGCCAAATCTGTTTCATGTTCTGGACCCCATTGATCAACAAAATGAAAGAAATCCCTGGAAGCTTCGTTTGACCAATACATAGGTCGATTATGGTAATCATAAGTGCCATAAGCATACCAAAAATCAAATCCATGTCTTCGATCTGGGGGAGTCCATTCGTTCCATTTAACGCGACCTTGATTGTTTTTAACATCAATGTAAGGAACCCGTGGGTTATCGAGGTGCCATTTCCCAATATATCCGGTATCGTATCCCTTTTCCTTTAATACATCTGACCAACATTGTGCATCGGTTGGCAGCTCATAATTAAATGGACTTGACAATGAATTACAGTTAGACCAAACACCATGGCTCTGAGGATATTGGCCAGTCATGAAACTAGCACGAGTTGGGCTACAAATGGGATAATTGCTAACGGCTTGATTGAGCACCAAACTTTGGCTAGCAAATTGATCTAAATGAGGGGTTTTTACATGTTCGAGTCCTAAAAAACCCATGGCTTGACCACGCATTTGATCCGGATATATGATGAGTAAATTAACGGGAGGGTTGGGTGACTCCCTATGACAACTCGCTAACCCCATCAGTAGAATTAAACAAGCAATAGTCACATGATATGGTGTTTTCTGGATCATTTTATTTTGTTAATTAAAACCAATTAAAAAATTAATTATCTAAAATCTCCTACATAAATTTATACAAAATATGGGAGAGGATAAAATATGAGTGCCATTAGGGTTCAAACCTCCCACAATAACATCTGCTTTTTTAATTGAAATTAACTTATATGTCAATGCCCAACGGAGAGATATTCGAAACTTTCGAGTTGAAAGAAATACAATCTATACATAGATAAAACGGTCAATATCGAGTCCTTCGCTAACTTCATTAAAATTGATTGGATTACGCAGAAGGTGTTAAACAAAGAATAAATCTCTAGATTAATGGACCACTTGCCCGCTCATTTCATTAGGCTTCATCAATCTTTTATTGTGACCAAAAATTTCGTGAAGTCATTTAATCCTAAAACGGAAGCATTGAATATGCTTGATGAGGCCCTTCCTATCAGGAGGTCATTTAAAAAGAGAGCCCTAGAACGACTTCTTCGGCCATAGTCCCCTTTTATCATGCGATTTTTAGGCATTCGTTGTCTGTATTATTTGTTTCTCTTTCGTTTTTTTTGAATAGATTAGTAGTAAAGCTTTTAACCAAAAAAATCAATGAGGATTTTTAAATTTCTAAAATTTCCCGTTTTATTAATTGCTATGGGTATGATTATCCTTGCCTGTCGAGAGCAACCCGAGGTGCCTTGGATATCTTTATTTGATTCCAAAACTTTGAATGGTTGGACACAAAAAGGGGGCGAAGCACTTTATGAAGTACGCGAGGGCGCGATTGTGGGCGTCACGGTTAACCACAGCCTAAATTCTTTTCTAACCACTGAAAAGACGTTTGATGATTTCATATTAGAACTTGAATTTAAGGTAGATCCCACCATGAATTCAGGGATTCAAATCAGAAGTAACAGTTATGCTCATTATCTCAATGGCCGGGTGCATGGCTATCAAATTGAGATAGATCCATCCGAACGTGCTTGGAGTGCTGGCATCTATGATGAAGCACGACGCGGGTGGTTGCATCCATTAACTGATGAGAACGTACTTGCCAAAAAAGCCTTTAAACAAAACGATTGGAATCATTACCGAATCGAAGCCTTGGGAGATACATTAAAGACTTGGATTAATGAAATTCCGGGGGCACATTTGATTGATGACCAAACTTCTAGAGGATTTATAGCTTTACAAGTTCATTCCATCTCTGGAGATCAAAAAGAGGGCACTGAGATCGCTTGGAAGAACCTTCGTATACTGACACAGGATTTACAAAAATATGCCCAAAAGAGTCCGCTTCCTGCCTTAACCAAAAAGAATCGTTTGACTTCCAATGAACTTGAAGAGGGTTGGGCTCTGCTTTGGGATGGCCTGACGACTGAAGGTTGGGTGGGAGCCAAATTAAAAGGGTTTCCCAATAAGGGCTGGATCATAGAAGATGGTGAACTGACCGTATTATCAACGGGAGGCAAAGAATCTGAAGAAGGAGGTGATATTGTGACCCTTCAGCAGTACGCAGACTTTGAGTTGATGCTTGATTTTAAGCTGACACGAGGGGCTAATAGTGGCATCAAATATTATGTGGATACTGCGATAAATAAAGGTTCAGGTTCGGCCATTGGTTTAGAATATCAAATTCTAGATGATGAAAGACATCCTGATGCAAAGGAAGGAAATCATGAAGGCAGCCGGACACTGGCTTCACTTTACGATCTGGTTCAAGCAGATTCCAACAAACCTACAAAGCCTATTGGTGAATGGAACACCGCTCACATTATCTCGAAGAATAATCAGGTAGTACATTACCTCAATGGAGCCAAAGTACTGACCTATAATCGAAAGAGTAGGGCCTACAGAAAACTTGTGGCGGCTAGTAAATATGCCAGATGGCCCAACTTTGGCGCGTTGAATCGGGGTCGTATTTTAATACAAGATCATGGCGATCGTGTAAGTTTCAGGAATATTAAAATTAAATCTCCTATCAAATGACCACCAGAAGAAATTTTATAAAGACAACAGGTCAATTAGGGCTGGGCATGGCTGCCATAACATTCCCTAGTTTAACCCAGGGACAAATTTTAGGTGCCAACGATCATATTAATTGTGCTGTAATTGGTGTTAGGAGTCGTGCTAAAGCCCATGTATCCGCTATTAACGCGCTCAAAAACACAACCCTTCTATACAGTTGTGATGTGGACGATATTATTTTGGAAGCGCACAATATTTGGTGTCAAAAAAACATAGGCTATGTACCTAAGGTCGAAAAAGATTTTCGCAAAATTCTCGAGGATAAAGAGGTAGATGCCGTATTTATAGCCACCCCCGAACATTGGCATGCGCCCATGGCTATTTTGGCAATGCAAGCCGGCAAGCATGTATACCTAGAAAAGCCTTGCAGTCACAATCCATATGAAAATGAATTATTGGTTGCTGCACAAAAAAAATATGGAAAGAAGGTGCAAATGGGCAATCAACAACGCTCTGCCCAAACTTCAATGATGGCAATCAAAGACATTAATGATGGCGTGATCGGAGAAGTTTATAAAGGAGAAGCCTATTATTCCAATAATCGCGGTTCGATAGGGCAGGGTAAAACCGTCCCAGTACCAAAAACTTTGGATTGGGAGTTGTGGCAAGGTCCTGCGCCACGCGAAGCCTATCGGGACAATATTCATCCCTACAATTGGCATTGGTTTAGGAATTGGGGTACTGGAGAAATACATAACAATGGCACCCATGAGATCGATATTTGTCGCTGGGCGCTGGGCGTTGATTTACCCGAAAGTGTTACTTCATTTGGAGGGAAATATACATTTCAAGATGATTGGGAGTTTGTAGATAATCAACAAGTGACCTTTCAATATCCTGACGATAAATTCATTACTTGGACGGGGCACAGTCGAGGATTGATCCAACCCACTCAACCGGGTCGAGGCACCACCATTTATGGCAGCAAGGGGACCTTGCAATTGGATCGTAATTTTTATAAATTATTTGATTTGCAAGGAAATTTGATCAAATCTGAATTTGAAAATGCGATCAGCGCAACCACCGATACCACCGGTCAAGGCCAGTTGGATGTAAACCACATAAGTAATTTTTTTGATGCCATAAGGTATGACAAATCGCTGCATGCTGAAATCAAAGATGCCAGCATTTCTACCCTGTTATGCCATTTAGGTAACATGGCACAAGACGCTGGAGAGACCCTAAGGATTGACCAAAATACCGGTAAGGTATTGAACCATAAAAAAGCCATGAACGCCTGGAAAAGGGAATATGCACCTGATTGGGAACTGAGCTTATGATTAAGTGAACCCCCAGCCGCTCAACTAAAGAAATAAAAAGTAAGTAAAATCAGTAATCATACAGGATACTGCATTTAAGCTTGAAAATACCGCAATTCATATCCGTTGGCATAAAGTTTTTTGCATTCCTCACATGGCTCCGTTAATTTGGTTAAGGATAAATAGGATGCCGCTTAACGATCATTCTCTGTTCCCTTCATGGTCATTTCGACCTCCTTGATCTTTTCATATAGTAATTGATTCAACATGAAAAAAATAGTCAAAATCTCTTTATTACTCCCCGGATTTCTTTTTGTTGCACTGCTCAGTATGGCTCAGGTAAAGACTGAGGAGAAACCAAGCAAACTATTGGTGCGTGCGGCTGAACTTGAATTAAATACGCCCTATAAGGCCCCTCCCGGTGATGCCCTATCACACCATACCGCGGGCTTTGCCAAAATAATGTGTTCGGCGGTCTTCATCACAGGATTGACCCCTGAGTTTGCTGCGGAGCATGTGGGCTATTTCACTTCGCCCTACGCAGAACGAAAAAAAGTAGGCAAGCCGACCGTAGATTATGAAAAAAAATCGGTCTCGATTGCACTTCCCAATGGCATATTGCGAACGGCCGTTTATACCGGTGATCAAGGTTGCGTTTGTTTGCCCGAAGGAGAAAATACACTGTATTTTAAACCAACCAAAATATTGCGTAAGCCATCGAAGCTGCCCCGCACCTCTTGGCCGATGGGTGACCTCATGATCACGGATGAGGCTGATGAAAGTTTGAATATGACAAAAATTCAAGCGGCTGTTGATGCCGCTTTTGCTCCCGATGAAGCATTGACCGCGGCCCTGGTCGTAACCTATAAAGGCCAAATAATTGGGGAGCGCTACGGCGAAGGCATCACTCAAAACACCGCTTTAGAAAGCTGGTCAATGGGTAAAAGTCTTTCTGCCACTATCATGGGCGTCTTGATGCAAAAAGGAGTGTACACCTTGGACCAGCCCGCCCCCATTCCTCAGTGGCAAGAGAAAGGCGATGCACGTGCCAAAATTAAAATTAAAGACATCATGCACATGTCCAGTGGTTTGTATTGCAGGGCCCCTCAAGACCCTGATTTTGATCCTTCGGTCGGATATCCAGATCATTTGTATCTGTATACAGGAGGCGTCAATTCATTTGAATATGCCGCTAATTTATCCCAACAATGGTTGCCAAATACCGTAGGGCGTTATCGCAATTCTGATCCTGTCCTCATCAATTATCTCAACCGTTTGGGGATAGAAAGCTTAGGTGAAAATTATCATGCCTTTCCCCAGAAAGCATTGTTCGATAAAATAGGTATTCGAAGTATGATTCTAGAGACCGATCCTTATGGTAATTTTCTAACCCACGGATATGAGTTCGCTTCGGCGCGTGATTGGGCACGAATAGGTAATCTTTATCTACAAAACGGCGTTTGGAATGGGGAACAAATTTTACCCAAAGGATTTACAAAATTTGTAAGCACACTGGCTGAGCCCTGGTTGACAGACGGTCGCCCCATCTATGGGGGCTTATTTTGGATCAATGGAGACGGTCGGCTGCCCATCCCAAAAGACGCCTACATGATGCTTGGGGCAGGGGGACAATCCGTAGTCATTATCCCTTCCCATGATTTAGTGATCGTCCGACTTGGACACTACAAAGGACAAAAGGCAGGAGGACAAGCCTTGAATAAAGCCTATAAGTTGATCCTTGAGGCCCTCTCTGAATAGGGGAAGATGCTCGGAAACTGGATAGAACTAAAGGATCAGCAACTTAAAAAAAGAAAATCCAAGACTTTTGGACCCTCTCATAAAGCATTGTGAGGTTACTGGCCTTTAATCACCCTAAAGGTCTTCAAGAGGGCTTCTTTATCCTTTTAAATGCCAATCATCTTGATCAGTAGCCTATTTGTAATCATCAGTAACACTTAAAGCATGGCCAAAAAATTCATGCTTTTTAATTATCTTTAGACTCAACTAAACCTTACTTTTATGAAAACGCTCTTATCTTTTTTTTCACTTCTTTATTTTTCATCACTGCTTTATGGGCCCAAGATTTAGCCAACCCCAAAGGAGGTGGCACACTTGATGTTGTATCTATCCATTCAGGTGATGGCTTTTCAGATATTGATTTTGAAGGTCAAATAAGTGGCTATGGCAGTGTTTATATTACTTTCAAGGTTTCCTCTATCAATACATCAAAAACAAGTGGTGTATTAGATGGACAAGCGAGAACCATATTAAATGATGGTACGCTTTTATCAACGCCACTGAAAGGAACTTGGAAAAGAAGTGGTACCCTCCTTAAGTTTTATTTTACCGATGCACTCAACAATGGTGCAATGAACTTTGTAATGTGGGATGTAGACCTTTTGAAGAAAACAGCCGACGTAAACTACTATGAATTGCACAGTGCCAATGAATAATTATGGACAGAATGCACATTCAATTGAACCCCACTAGACTTAACCATTTTTAAGATTTCAAGGATGCGGAGGTAAGCATCTTTAATTATGGGCTCAAAGATCTGCGAAGGCTCTTGTGATTCAGATATAGGACTGTCTGTTGGGTTTTTCATGTGTTATTTTGCACGCTAATCACCCTTGTAAAGCTTCTCTATAATGCCTCCTGGTACCCAAACTGTAAAAATCAACAAGCTCAAATGAAAAATCCCCTCTGCTAAGCTTTGTAACTAATGAAATTGGCATCACATCTGCATTCTACTCATCTAAGTACTCTTTGCCCTAAGCATAAAAAAACCTCCCAATACTAGGGAGGTCGTAATCATTGATGAAGGTTCTAGTTACCCATAAATGACATTTCAGGGACTAACTTCATCGTTTCCACATAATCACCATACATCTGAGTAGCTCCCCACAAAATATCCATATCAGTTCGATAAGAATTAAATCCAAATTTTGTGTTGTATACTTCTTCAAAAGTATGTTCTTCATTTGTCCATTCTCCTCTCGCTTTCATGGGATCATCGAAAAAAGTACACCAACGGAAAGTAGCTAATTGATCTCCAGAACTAATCTTAAACACTGCAGTTACCCTTGTAGAATTATTTTCATTTAACACTTCAAAATAGCGTTGCATGACTCTTCTAAAATTAGTCTCTCCTCCTCTTATAGTCATGGTGTTTACTTCAATATAATTGAAGGGCTTTCGTCCATCTACCCAATTGGAGGACCAATCTTTAAGTATCCACCAAACTTTTGAACCTTCCATGTCCGCTACGTATTTACCCACATTTTCAGACCAGTATTTCTGTTCAGCTGTATTTTCGCTGTAAATTTGTTCTAATGTTTTTGCCACATTTACCCTTTCAAATTTCCCTTGATCGGGTCCTGTCATGATTTGATAGGTGACCATGGCGGTTTCTGGCGAATTATTGAACATTTTGGTCTTTTTACCCGCGGCATCCCTAAACGCTTGTTGCTTGCCTTTGACCGTTTCCCATCTGTTGGTCCTATAATATTCCCAATTAGAGTTTGTTTGCGCATAACTGAATACAGAAAGCGTAATTAAAAAAAGGGTAATTAAATTTTTCATTTTTATATAGATTTAGTTGCAGTTACAAGTATAAGAAAATACTAATAGATCGGATGATTCAACTCACTAAAGTCATGTTTTTTTTGGTTTAAATAACTCGAAATTATCAGCTTAATAAATAATAATCAGAGATATTTAAGATTTGTTTTTCCCTTTTTATTCTCATAAAACTGGAATTACACCCTCATTATAGAAAATCATTTTAACTCGGTTTCTAATAATAATTAACTTAGGGTTATGTCAAATAAATGGGCTCTTTTGAATATCAACCCTCTCCTAACCTTATAAGAGAGATAAATGATTAAACAATTATATCATAAGATAAAAATCGAGCTAAGGAGATATGTATAAATTTGAGAATGAGTAAGATCAAAAGAAGAGATTTCATTAATGGAACCTTGATGGCTGCTGGGGTAGCAATGCTTCCAGTTGGTTGTGATAACAATACTGTTTTGGATCATATCGACCCACTTTATTATCCTCCATCACTTACGGGACTTAGAGGAAGTCACCCAGGATCAAACACACATGCCCATACCAAAGCATGGGCACAAAAAACGAATTGGGGCGTGACCACAGATTTAAAAGAATCCTATGATTTAATTATAGTCGGTGGAGGGATCAGCGGTCTTGCTGCTGCCTATTTCTATCAGCAAAAACATGGGCAAGACAAGACCATACTTATTCTCGATAATCATGATGATTTTGGTGGGCATGCTAAAAGAAATGAGCACATGATTGATGGTCAAATGCGCATAGGTTACGGTGGCTCTCAAACCATAGTAGAACCAAAACATGGGAGCCCTGCGTTTCATTCTCTACTCAAAGATATTGGTATAGATCTTGAACAATTTAAGACCGCTTATGATAAAAGCTTCTATGAACGGAATAATTTAGGTGCAGTAACCTACTTCAATAAGGAAGTATTTGGTACTGACAAAATTGTCAAACATCCCTACTGCAATTATCCAAATTATGTTGAGGGCCTTTCAATGGGAGGTAAACTTTCCAATGAAGCCGCTGCCCAACAGGCCCCTTTAAGTAAAAGGGGTCAAGAACAATTACTGCGGGTCCTCAATGGGGGCCTTCATGAACTCAATATCCCGAAGGATAAATTAGGTAACTACATTAATTCCCATTCCTATTTTGACTATTTAAAAAATACTTTGGGTGTAGATGATCTAGGTGTTTTGAAAATGGCTAGAAACTCTGGTTTAGATTGGGCCCTCACAGGAACCGACTTGATGACCATCGCAACAGCCAAGAATGTTGGAGCTATGGGTTTCATCCCTAAAAAAGTATATGATATAGAAAATCCATACATCCATCATTTTCCAGATGGTAATGCGAGTATTGCCCGAGCTTTGGTGAAAAAAATGATCCCCGAAATTACAAAAGAAGACAATCCTGATGCCCTTTTATTATCAATTTTCAATTATGCGGAATTGGATAAATCAAGCCACGCAACCCGCGTCAGGCTGAACAGTACCGTTGTCAATGTAAAACATAGTAGCCTACCGAACAATTCGAGTGATGTTCTCGTAAATTATATCAAGGAAAATCAATCGTATCAAGTCAAAGGAAAAAATGTGGTTATGGCCTGTTATAATATGATGATTCCGCATATAGTTTCAGATCTTCCAGAAGAACAAGCCTCGGCGTTGAGGCTTCAGTCAAAATGCCCTTTACAATACACGAGCGTAGGGTTAAAGAACTGGAGAGCCATGAAAGAAATGGAAATCGGAATGGCGATGTCGCCTGGAAATATGCATCAGGCCGTAATGATGGACTTTCCGGTAAGTATGGCAGGTTATGAGTATACCAAAACACCTGAAGACCCTTGTTTGATTCAGATGATCAGTTGCCCTTACGGAACGACTATCGGCGCACCGGCAATGGAGCAATATCGTGAAGCAAGGTACAAAATGCTAGGCCTGCAATTCAAAGATTACGAGAATGAAATCAGAACCCATCTAAGTGGCATGCTCCCTAAAGAATTATTTGATTTCGATAGAGATGTTCAAAGTATTACGGTCAATCGTTGGGGTCACGGCTATACCGTAGGGGGGCCGGGCGATTCTGTGGAAGTAGGGCGGCAGCCTTTCGGACGCATTACCATAGCCAATTGCGACTCTGCTCCTGGTGCCGATGCCAAAACAGCCATCGAAATGGCCTTAAGGGCTGTAGGCGAACTGAGCTAACTTTTTTTGTTGAAATCTGGGATTAAAAAAATATATCTATTTAATTCCGAGAGATGCCTTCATCCTTTTTTATGAAGACGACAAGCCCATTTAATAAATATTGATTTTTTTGTTTTTTCAGCTGTTTTATATCTTATGAAGGAATAATTGATTCCTCAACCCTTTTTTAGATGTTTATATCGTCTTTAGTTAACTTATTATAAATGAGTGTAAAGTTTTTTATTTTGGATCGAAAATGAGATATTTAATCTGTAAAAAAGATAAAATCCTTGTTTACTAAAAGTGAATAGATTTACATTGTTTAAAATAACCAAATCATAAAAAAATGAAAAAAATATACTTAATCACATCCGCCTTATTTTGCACTTTGCTTCTCAATGCTCAAATAGCAACCATGGAAGCTTATGTCATCAAAGACGGCATGACCGATGACTATGAAGCCCTCGAAGACTTTGTCTCTCCCCTTAAATCAATGGCTATCAAGGAGGGTAACCTTCAGGCCTGGATGGTAATGAAAAGAAAGTCCGGAGGAAATTTGCAAGAAATTGATCCACAGAAAAAAGTAGCTGATTATTTGGTGTTTAATATCTACAAAGATGAAACTCAGATGGAAGCAGATATCTGGAGTACCTATGTAAAATATGCCTATGCCCATTACAAAAATAAAATGTCAAAAAAGAATATCGACAAGAGATTCAGTAGCAACCCCAAGGAATCAGCAAGAACTTATGTGATCGAAAATGTCTATCAAACGCCGAGCTACAGACCTCAAATTGGCGATGCCATCAATATGGGTCCCATGGAGGCCTTGAATGATGATTATGAGCAATTTGAATTAGAGTTCTTTATGCCGATGTGGCGTAAAATTATAGAAAAAGGAGGTTTGAGAATGTGGGGGCTCGCTCGGGTCAAATCATCTAGCGATAATGCCTATAAAAACTTAACTCATTTTGTTTTTCAAAATCCAACAGGTATGGAATATACTTTTGATGAATCTACATTCATTGAACAAAAGGTTCAAGAAATGGGCGTGGCATCTAGGAAAATGTATGAAATGGCTGAGATGGAAATTATATTTTTAGCGAACTAAGGATTTAATCCTTTCGTATGCCTAAACTTAGGCATACGTTTGGGCAATCTCACCGTTAGAGGTTATTAAGTTCGATCACATACCATGATTAGGATGTGGCAGCTAGGCCATCATTAAATATTTCTAAAAAACTTAATCATCCGAGCCATCGTTGTACTCATGGTTATCGTTAGTTTTTGATCTAGAGAGGGTATTTTCATAATATGAGAGGGAAATACCCCCCCTTTTTTAGTCTCGTATTTAGAAGCGATTACCCTTTATAGAAAGTTCTAATTGATTTACTCATCGTTCTTTACCCTTACATCTAAAGGTGCGCATACTTCACCAATCATCATAAAGGACCCGTGGCTCATTAATGCTTTTTTTCCAAGAATCAATAACTTCGATAAAATTAGATTCAACCCTGTTTTGTAGCTGGACCATGCGTTTACTAGTTAAATGTTTTCCTTGACAATAATACAACTCAATTGCAGAGGTTATGGTGCTGGACTGCCTTCCATAAGCTCCCTTCCTTTTTTTCTGAAGCCGATAACTTTCAATGTTTTCAATAATCATCCTTGCGCTATCATCTTTAGCTAAAATGGTTATCCTAAAATCTACCCACCTGTCCATGCTAAAAGAAGCATAAAGCTCAAAACTAGACGTCCCTACAAGTCTATCCTCACGTTTCATTTCACGTGCATAGGATGGGTTTTTTAGTGCATCGATGAGCCCCTCAGAACTCAAATCAATAATTTTCTTTTTTGACAACCCCTCAAATCTTACTACGGTATCTATGGTGATGAGCTGCTTTTCAAAATCAAAATTGAATAAACGTGCGGCTTGAGGCGATTGGGGACGCGCGGAAAATCCTATCAGCAAAAAGGAAATTATTATTATAGGTTTCATGTAAAGCAATAATAATCATTATTTTTTTTATAGAAAATAACATCCCCCTAAGGCTAGTAACCGCCCTCTACTGCACGAAGCGGGTCCGAACGATGACCAAATCACCATAAATGTATCCCTTGTCGCGTAAAATGAACTTATATCAAGATGGATTCAGAAAAACTTCCTACTTAACCAAGTCGAAAAGCTCATCTCACCCATATTTGGTTCTTCCTTTTATTTTTAGGTGGGTGGATATTGATTAGACTCTTTACCCTCTAATGGAGCAATAAAAAAGGACAATCGTGAAATAGCTGCTCAAGTGGGTTTAGATATCCGAGAAATGGCCTTCCTTAATTTGATACAATGTATTATTTTGATAGGTCAGATGTATTCAAAAAAAAAGGAGGTTTATGCCCCTCCTTTATAAACATTCCTACAAAAACACATCTCCTTTTGAGTGGTAGCGCTCCAGAGACTACAGATGACCAGATTTGCTGCTAGGTAAGGATTGGTTGGGTGATGAACCCAGGGACTTGCGGCCTTTTATATTAGACGCGAAGTCTCTAACCCAAAAAACTATTTAAACCAAATCTACTCTCGTACTATAAATCTAGAGGTCCATAACAGTTTTCTTTATGCAATAGTCACATACGGCTAATTTGGAATGAATTAGTTATAAGTGAAGAATAGACCTCATTTGGCAAACTATAAATATTCTCTTGAAATCAGGAATAAAAAACTAATGGCATCAGCAAATGCTCATCCCATTGAATCTATCATTTCTATACGGAGAAATAGGTGTTGACGCCCCTTTAATACTTGAAGTGGCCAACGAAAATAAACCCAAATAAGGTAACCTAATCTATCATATCCGTTCCTTGAGTATGAAGAAAATAAGATCTATACAAGAATTTAAAATGGAAACATATGAGTTGTATTAAATCAAATACACTTGAGGGCGATATAACCTTTTATGCGGAACAATTAGTGATGAACTTTTTTAAAAGTTCTTCTGGAAGAGGGAGTCCCCTATTTTTTTAAATGAAAGTCTTAATTACAAAACCAACGACTGAAGATTGCTATTCCATACCAAATGCTTAATTAATCAATTAAAAAAATAGTAATATGAAAAAGTTAAAATTATATTTTTTATCGATCTACCTACTAATGGAAATGGCTGCATTAAGTCCATGCATTAATGTCTTTGGGGAAGATTCGGCAAGTAATCTAGAATTCTCACTCGCCTGGTGTGGCATATTCGTACTCCTTCATGGGGTTAGATTATGCCTCTTAATAAATGGGGCATTAAGCTTCATGCATATTGTAAAAACCGTTCAATACAAATGAAAACTGTAAGCTGTATGGTTTAGTGAAAAATCGCTGCCCTTTCAGTGATCCATTGAGATGACCTTCTCTATTTTTTCTTCTCAACCTTGAATAATTTCCCCTTTTTGAACACTTTGAAAGCAATTAAAAAATCTTGAAAAAAGTTGCCCTTTTTTATTACTAAAAGAAAAAAAAGAAGCCGGGGTCACTGAAATAATTTGATTATTTATCTCATTTTTTCAGCTTAGGTATTGGCCCTTTATTGGGATCTCTAAATGTCCTGGTCGCATCCCAATCTTTATGGATGGTGATTAATTCTTTATGATTGAGATAGTATTTATCGTGGTTATAAGATTGTGCCTTCCCGTCTTTGGTCTGGTAGGTAAGTAGTAATCTGCGTCCCAACCAAGCTTCATTGATGATGAAATGATCTGTCTGTTTGGTCTCCAAGATAACCCATGGAGGTAGTGGACTTTCTGAGGGCACACTAAAAAGTCCTTCCTCAGTCCATGAGGATTCTTCTTTTTCAAGCCAGCGACTGTTGTACTCTACCACTTTATCATGATCATAGGCCAACGCAATCATATATCCCTCCTGATTGATGATGCAACTGATGATCTGACCTTTCCCCAACCATTTTTTATCCAACTGGAAATGTTCTTTTTCTTCTGCCATTGTATTTATGCTTTATTACCAAACTTATTAAATTTCCGATTTCTTTCACCAATTTTATTTTATTTTTTAAAGTAATATTTGAGAATCCAACACTTTGTACTTAGCTGATGAATAGGGTTCTATTAATATTCTGTATTAAAAGAAAGCCCTTCTATTGAAGGGCTTTCTTTTATTTTCCAATGAACCCCTTGATTTATCAAATGGTCCCACTATGATTTATTTCATTAAAGCCGTAATCTCGGCAATCATTGTTTTGGCATTACTAGCAGCTGGATAGTTGTCCAAAGCCATTTGATAATGTAATAGCGAATTTTCATAATCCTTATCATTAAAATAATACTCTCCCATAGAGTCATGAGAATTATACCCATTAGGCCGAATCTGGCAATACCTTTCAAAATATTCTTTGGCTTTGCCCATGTTTCCATTTTGCATATAGAAATATCCTAGATTATTCAACACTGGGCCGTAGTTACTCCCTTCGTTTTTGAAATCTTCCAACATTTTGAGTAACGCATCTTCTGCTCCTTCTTCTGCTGTCATCCCAAAAGTGTACCAGAACCTCATGAACCTCCCTCTAGGCTCATTTTCGTACATTTTTTTCCAAATTAGATGATTGTCAGCACCTAAAACCTGCCTCTTTCCTTTTTCATTTTTTTCGTCCAAAAGGGAAACAAATAATTTTGAGTTGACGTTTTTGTCCGCTGCCAAGACTTTGGCTCTTGCATAGTGAAATTCTTGATTTTCAGAATTTGCATTAGAAAATTGGGCCAACATGACATGTGATCCAAACAAGGTGCTATCAAGCTGCGTGGCAGCTTCAAAAAATACAAATGCCTTATCAAACTCAACATTCATAACATGTTCCATTCCACGAGTTACCATTTCATTGGCGACCTCGTTGTTTCCATACCATTCTATATAAAGACTAGGTGCTTCTGGTGATTTTTGATTGCAAGAAAGGGCAATCAAACTAATAAAAAATAGATAAAATAGATTTTTCATTTGGTTTTAATTAAGTGAATTGATTAAAAATAGCTACTCCCTCCTCCTTTGAAGATACATCCCCCTTGTTTTATGCCCATTGAGGATTTGAGACTCCGTCCAAGGACTTCCTTCTAAGCTTGATGAGGGTCTAGAGTAGCTTAAGTTTATTTATTTAAAAAGATGAATTTTTCTAAAACGACCCGATCAGTTAGATCTCTCAATTTCATCATTTTTTCATAGGCTTTATCAGCATTTTTTGAAGGTTGTGAAGCTTCTTTGAGATAATCAGAATAGGTATCATACCAATCTACGGTAAAATGAGTCCAAGACATTTCTGTTCCAATTCGGTCAATTCTTTTGGCCAAACTCCATCCTTTTCGGGCAGCATTATCAGGTATTGAAGGCGTCAACGATTTTTCTAAGTCTTCATAGGATTTATATTTTCCATGCTTAGCTTTCATTAAATTCATCACCACAACATCAGGATATTCAGTGACCCCTTTTTGTAAAACCTCGGCGACATTGACTACGGTAGTCGTTCCGACAATTTTTCGATTCTCTCCAATATTTTGCCCGATCATTTCTCTGTGACTTTGCGTGATATTTGGCATCCGCTCTGCCCAAGTGTCTGATGTATAATCATCATCCATTTTATCTAAGTCATAAATAGCAACGACCACATGGGTAAAAGGCTCCTGAGGGCCATTGATGACCTTCCAAACATGCCAGCCCATTATTTGTCCGTCATCAATCAGCTTTTGATTATATCCTTTGAAATAGGTATTTAAATGGTCGTCGTAAACTCCTGGATTTTTAGCGTCTATAAAAGAAAAGTCAAGGGCCATATTTTGACCGAAGACGACATTGACTTGGAACAGAATAATAAATAAAATAAGTAGTTTTTTCATAATTGGTTGTTTTTTGGAATTAAAAATTAAATATATGAAAAAGAGTTCTTTATTTACTCTGAAAGCTAACGTTTACAAAATTTCTCTAGCTAATTCCCCTTAGCTTATTTTATCAAAGACACTTAATTGTGCTTTTTAAACACTGCCATCAGGCAACATTTGGGCAGGTATCCTACTATTCATCACTTGAAACCACATCGGAGGAACTAATGCCAAAAGCATGGCCGTCGGGTAACCAAAAGGAAGCTGTGGACTTTCTTCTTTATGTTCTAATACTTGATACTTCTTATTTGACTTGAAATGGTGGTCACTGTGTCGGGTCAGTTCATATAAAACAATGCGCCCCATGATGTGATTTGAATTCCAGGAGTGAAGGGCCGTGATCCGCTCATATTTTCCAGAAGGCAGAAGTACCCTTCGCAAGCCATAATGCTCGATGTAGTTGATCGTTTCTAAAAACAAAAAAGAACTGATCCCCACGATTAGACCCATAAGTAAGCCATCCGTACCCAAGTAGGCAAAAATCAAACCTAAATAGAGCCCTTGAAACAGTAAATAAAACAGCATTTCATTGTCAAAAGAAAAGAATGATCTTTGTTTTTTGGCCAAAAAACCGAATTGAATGTTCCACGCATTTTTATATTGGTTGATCACCGAACTGATCCAAAAAGAATAGAGCGGTTGATTGTATCTTGCCGTAGCCGGATCATCGGGTGTGGCCATATGTTTATGATGGCCATAGTTGTGTTCAAGAAAAAAATGCATGTACAAGCAAGGCATGTAAAGCAGCTTGGATAAGGAGCGTTCAAATCTTGATGATCGATGGCCCAGTTCGTGAGCAACGTTGATCCCATTGGTGGCCAATAAAATCCCCAAAGAAGACAATATTCCTATCTGTTCATAAGTCCACAAAGCATCTTGATGCAAGGTTACCAGACCATATCCGAGCAGGCCAAAAACAATAGGGACATTGAGATAAAGCATCAAGTCAAAAAGTTTCTTTTTGATTCTGTCTTCCTTTTCTTGGTCAGAATAAACCGTATTGTATTGCTTCAACCAAAATTCCAACAATGGAATGATCACAAAAGCATAAAAAACTGAGCTATACGCCCACATACCCTGAAAATAAATCGAAAAAAAAGTACTCAGCGGTATACTATAGGCAAATAAATATTTTAAATCACGCATAACTGCAAATTGTGTTTAAGGGTAAATTACAAAAAAAACTATGCACCCACAAAAATCTTGAATATCTATAAATAGGCTACAATAGAGATGTCATTGTAAATTTACTTTACAAAAATTACATTAATTTTTATAAATAATGGAAATAAACTTTGTTTAGCAACAAATGAACTTCATCAGCCAGTGTCTTTTTTTAACAGTCCTCCTAAGTTATTCTTTCAAAACATTTAGCCAATATGATATAATAACGGATAAAAACAACTCTTCTCCATGCCTCAAGAGGCTTCGGAAATCTATACAAGTGATGGGCTTATCAGCTGGCCTCATTTCAATGGGGGCGACCTGCTTAAAATCAATTCACTTTCCGCTCTTGAATATCCCAGCGCTGTTATAACTCAAAAGTTATATTACCTAGAGGAAGACATCCCCGAAGGTTTTAATCAGTGGTGGCGAGAAGGAAGGATGGAATCTTGGTGGATGGAACCTGGATTGGATCCTTGGAGTAAAAAGCCCTTTTGGGGAGAACATTATGACCATAATTTCGAAGCATTTATTGATGACTATTTGAGATGGAGGTGTAGGTATTCCTTTATTGTTGAGTTACCGAAAAAATACTTACCCTCCAAAAAATACCCTCTCATTATTTACCTTCACGGGAGCGTTACCGCAAAATCTAAACATCTTATATCGAGAGACCATACTAGAAAGATCTTTTACAAGTCAGAAGAGGATCCTTATGTATTTGTCGCCCCTATTCGATTAGAAATTGATTGGGATCCCAAGAAGATCCTTGACATCATTGAAAATATAAAAGACAATGTAAATATTGATGTGAGCAGAATCTACCTTACGGGCCTAAGTATGGGAGGCCGAGGGACATTTATAGTGGCTGCCCAAGAACCCGATATCTTTGCTGCTCTGATGCCTTTATCTCCTCATCACGGGCCCTTTAATTACCTTCCACTGGCTGAAAAAATTAAAGATATTCCTATATGGATGAGCCATGGGGACATCGATCAGATTTCTTCGTATGACTTAACCAGAAAAATGGCTGACACGCTGCATTCTTATGGTGCAAGTATCAAATTCCGTACAGAACAAAACGTCGGTCATTGGGGCTGGGATGCTATTTATAGTGATTCTAGTGCCATAAATTGGCTATTATCATGGACTAAATTATAAAAAATCAATCCTCAGTTCCATTTTAAAGTCTTCTTGATTTTATCCCTTTTTTCCATAAAGGCAAGTGACTCCAACACTCTCTAAATTTTCTGTAGTGAGCGCATTACTTAAGTATGGCATGAGATCAGAAGTAAACATAAAAGGATGCCTCAAAGAGATTGGTGATGACTGCGCTTTTGACCCTCCTGAATTTGATATTCACATGAACTCATTTTTTAATGCACGTAGTATGTATTATTTTGGTACCGAAATCTATTATTGATTTAAAACTATTCAGATGAAAAATCTCTTATATGTTCTATTTATTATCCCCTTTTTTAGCTTTGGACAATTTAAATACAGCAGCGAATTTCCGGTCCATTTTAAAATAGACAATGTAACCTTAGGTGTCGCAGAGGATGTTGTCAACGTTTCAGGCGGAACCCTAGATGGAAAATGGGCCATAAAAATGACTTGGACATTTACCAACCTCTACAAAACTACAGACAGCGGCGAATACACTGCTTTGGGATGGGCTCAAGATGGTGAATTTTTTTTAGAAACCACCGTAAGAGGCGTTTGGAAAAGAAAAGGAAAGGTATTTGAGGTAAAACATTTTGAGAATGGAACAGATGGCAATCAATTACTTACAAC
>Ga0206126_10001838_pt1 | contig 24534 bp, 32 predicted proteins | sample Helgoland_Spring_5_FD_148621 | JGI IMG/M metagenome (GOLD analysis project Ga0206126, IMG submission 148621) | Pelagic subsurface seawater microbial communities from Kabeltonne, Helgoland, North Sea - Helgoland_Spring_Bloom_20160412_1 | ecosystem: Environmental > Aquatic > Marine > Epipelagic ...
TCGTTATTAGGATTTTAATAATAATGCGGCTACTACACACACACCTTGCAAAGCTAGTGCAATTGAACACAATTTTACTTCGGACATCGGTCCACAAACACGAAGAATGTTATTCAACAATGTCCCTTTACCTGAAGGTAGCAGGACATTATTTTTAACATCATATTTGGGCATTCTGTGCCGTGGACATTCACCTATCAACTCTGGTAATGAAAACAGAGTGTTTACAATTTGTGGCAACATCATAATTGCTAACTTTTCTGTCTTATGTTGCGCGACGGACACAAAAAAAGCACCTGACAAATAACACCAGGAATCACCCACCAAGATGGACGCTGGAAACCAATTGAAATAAAACAGCACCGAACAGACACAAATATAGCTAAATACATTTGGAACAACAAAAAAAAGTCCACACGCAATAATTAAACATTGGCCAGTTTCTAAACCGTTTATTCCTGCATAAATATGGATGGAATTACCACACCATATGCACCATAAAAGAATGTATACATGGTAGAAAATTCCTCGCACATTTCCAAATAGTATAATTGTTGTATTCTGTTGATACAGAGGTATGTATGTAAACGCGCTCATAATAAGTTTGGTTCTCCATTGGATATCAATAATGTCGTCCAATGCACCGATCCAAAGACCCATCAAAGTACAATAAAAAATGGGATTATGTGTCATGAACATGCAAAGAACGATACCCGCAATTAAACCCATTGCTTCTGGTACTTCTGGTGTCTCTTTTTTGTGCATATCTTTTCCAGTAATACCAATACTTTTGAATATTGGTTTAAAAAACGAAAGAGTAAAATATGTCGCCACAGCTTCCATTTTATGTTTTTATTTTTGTATAGTTAAGTACGTTTTATTGTACATGTTCAACTAAAAATAATTGATAATTGCCTCCTGAACGAGTTGTTCCCATTTCTTTATCAATACACGCCTGTATATGTTTGCAGCATGTTCTTGAGTTTGCGCGATCCCTATGTTCGAAATCTGGACATGTGCAAGACCAAATAACTTCTTCCATTGTACCGTCGTATCGAATGAGATATGCTACTTTCGCTCCGTATTTGAAATAGGTTACTTTGAAATCACGCTGGAAATCTCCCAAATAAATAAACGGTCCACCTGTGGGTATTTGGAATTGTCCACGGGGGGCGTCTTTGCAAGCATTTCCCACAGGATTGTGCGAACTAAAACACGCATTTGACATTTTTATATTTGGAAGAAATACTTTATATGTTCTTTTTGTAGATGCATGAAATGTCGGTATAAATGCAAAAATGATTATACAAATGAGCGATGACGACGAGTTGGTTCCACTAAACTTAGACCTTGACCAAAGTCCAAAAAAAAAAGTTCTATATTATTTGAAACACCAAATGCATTTCAATTACGACGCAACCAAAAAAGAAGTTGCTGATAAGTTTTGGACATCTATGTTAAAAGATCTGAAAGATTACAATCACCAACTTCGTGATTCAAAACCATTTGAAAAAACATGTTACTCATGTTGTTCGCAGAAATGCATCAAAAAATGGGACAAAAATTTCTGGGAGTTTAAAATGGTCGGATATCGGAAAAGAATTTATATTTCAGAGTACAAATATCCTGCAAAAGTAATATCAGTCTTACTTGTATTTATTTCTGGTATTTTTAAATTAGTACGTGCAAACCAAGATGGAAAAGCATCGTTCTACGGAAACATAATACAGATATTAACGAGTTTATTAGTGCTGATATTATTTTACAGAGAAGGTGAACGTGTCATGCTTATTCCAAAAATAGGTGCAATAATCGTTTCGACAAGTATATTGTATGGTATCGTTTCGAATGCCGAAAATGGTGAAATTGGAATATAAAAAGGTTTTTGTTTTTATAAAAAAATATGTTATGTATTATTGTACCATACCGGGCAAAGACACAACCCGAACGCAAGGAACAACTTATAAACTTATTATACGGTCTGTCACTCCAACTTCATGATGCATATATTTATATAATTGAACAATACGACGACAAACCTTTTAACAGGGGGGCACTCCTAAACATAGGTGTCAAAATCGCAGGATTGGGACATAATGATATCATTTGCTTTCACGATGTCGATTTGTTGCCACATCCAGATATTATTAACGAATATAAAATTCCGTTGCCATTAGGAACCGTTAGACACATAGGCCGTGCTTGGAAACGATACGACAGTGATACGTATCTCGGTGGTATACTAATGATTAGGGTTAGTGATTTCGTGAAAATAAATGGGTATCCTAACGACTTTTGGGGCTGGGGAGGCGAAGACGACGAACTTCGTGATCGTATTAAGGACCATGGTATGCACATACAACGTTCTACAGGCACAATCTTAGACCAAGAAAATCTCACTCTTTCTGAAAAAATGATTAAATTGAAACAAACGAAGCAAAAATGTCCTGACAAATGGGAACGTCGTGCATGGCATAGAAAACACCCTGGAGCTTTCGGACTCGCACAAGTGTCCGAAAGAATCATCAACGATAGTGTCACTTACGGAGAAAAATGCATACATTACAAAGTAGTAATCCAATAAATTATTCATAGATCTTGTATACATACAAAGAAGAAAAGAAATGCTGACTTATTATTTATTTGTAGGTTATTGTGCATTCACCATTATGTACACTGCCGTGAGAACATGTTGTCCCATAAAACTGCATAAATAGTATTTATACGAGTGTATTCTTATTAATGAAATTCGTTCATATTCTTTGTTTCGTTGTTCTAACCTTTTGTTGGATATGGATGTTACCTTTACTAATAGTGGGAGCTGTGTTCAGCATTCCACTTGCCCTAATAACTCTAACACTCTCTGTCATCATTTCATTGACATTACAATGGTGGTTTCATGGTCAGATTATTCCAAATAATATCCTACGGCGATGGTTCAGTTATTGTCCATGGCACGAGTGGTTCCCATGTAATACCATTCACATTTCCGAAACGTCTGTCGTCGCCGTGCACCCACATGGTGTACTATGCTGTGGCGCATTGGCAGGAATTCACTTTGTTCCAGAATCACAAACGGTGTTTTGTGTTGCTCCGATATTATTTTTTGTTCCTGTCTTGGGCTGGTGTGTTCGAGCACTCGGTTGTATACCAGCACGATACGATATCATGCTCTTGGCATTACGAAAAGGATATTCTCTCATCGTTGTCCCTGGGGGCGTACCAGAATTAGTCATGTCAGAAGTAGGAGATGATTATAAGACCTTTGAACGTTCAGGATTCATACGTTTGGCACAAGAAGCACAAGTTCCGATCCAAAGCGTATTCGTCAAAGGAGAGTGTCAAACGTACCATATGTGGAAAGCGCCTTTCCACGATAAACGTGTATATTTGTCGTGGAAATGGAATGTTCCGCTTATTTTTCCATTTTTTCGTGGATGGTATGGGTCATGGTTACCGAAAAGGATACCACTTGTTTTGAAAACACAAAGAATAGAATCCACAACAAAACAAGAATATTATTCCTATTTAAAACGACTTCATCAAGAAACATGAAACCATCAAAAGGACTCTTAGGACTTTTCCGAAAAGAATGCGACAAAAAATGTGATAAACATAAAGTTTTTGCACATCAAATACCATTCGTAGCCATATACAGGTTAAAATACGACGATTGTATGAAAAAATGCGTCGAATCTACTATTGAACAAGAGAAAAATGTTCTACTATTGAACAAGAGAAAAATGATAGAACAAGAAAAAAGCATTGAATAAAAAAAGTTATTTATATAATCCACATTTAGTACAATCATAATGACTTCTCCCACTTCTAGCAGACATATCTTTTCTCCACACGTGTGTACAGTTCGACTGTTTCTCTATGCGTCTTTGATCCAATATTCTTTCCAACCTTCTTAATTCATTTCTGTGAAATCGGCAAATCTTACGTATTTTGTTTGAAGACATTGGTTCCATGTTGGTTCCATTTGGTTCCATTTGAACTTACACAGTTGGGCTATATCAATTTTCACTTATTATGTTCTTTAGAGATTTACGCCACCAAAGCATATGATTTATGGCTGATGTAACTTCCCATGTTCCATCATGGTCCCAATGATTTGGATGAATTTCAAATCGAAATAAACCCAAATCATTGTCTTCAGGTGTGAGAGGATTTTCTTGTTTCATTCTTAAACGTTTTTCGGCTTCTTCAGTTTGTTTCATCTCCGCGGCTTTGTTTTCTTGACGTATTTGTTCACATTTTGCATCGAATGCGTTACACCCGCCCAATATATTAAACGTAGTCATCAAATTGCCAATACGTCGAATATGACCAGTGCGCAAAAATATAAGACAATCTACAAAATCGTTTCTTTCAATCGAGAATTTTTTTAAAAATGTCATGTTTCCGTTTTCGTCCACTTCTGGAGGTGCGAATCCTTCTACCACGCCTAATAAACGCGCCAAAACTGGTGGGACGTTCGCCAGAGATGTAGGGTCGACGATGAGTTTCTCATCGTTTGCACAGAGTATTTGAATGGACATTGGAGGTTTTGTTTAGAATAGGTTTTGTTTTTTTTTTGACCCTATAAATAGCTCATTGTTTTTTCTTATAAATGTCGAATTTGAGGCGCTCTCAAAGAATTTTCATAGACAGCGATCATCAAAACGTCTGGGATTCATTGACGGACACGATTAGAGCCTCATTACCCATCGGAATGGTTGAGGATACAACCAAAAATCGCACGGATATGTCATTATCAGTTTTAATACAATTGACCAAACGAATTCAAATATTGGAACGCAAATTATACAACCTGGAAAACCCTAGCGATGGAAACTCCTCTTAAGGCTATTAGAACTATTTTAAAAATTTTTCTCATCGTTTGCACAGAGTATTTGAATGGACATTGGAGGTTTTGTTTTTTGGAGGTTTTGTTTTTTGGACTGTTTCTATTTTTTTCCGACATTGTTCAACATGATGAACCATTTCATAGGTGGATCTTATCATTGATTTTCCACAATAAACACATTTTCGAACGACGGGCATTTGCACTTCAAATGTTACTATTTATATGGAACTATTGAACGTATATAAAGATCGATTATTTTTTGAAATGTCCAGGATTCGACGTAATATTATTCGGCGAGATCACGCATATACATTGTTGTCAAAACTTGATTCGGAACTTTCTGAACTTTTGTCCACAGATATGGAATCGAAATTATTGGCAATTTTGAGAGATATACCGTCCAACAAATTTCAGTCAAAATCCTCACCAGAATGGGAAACGTTCGAGTGTGTTTTTAAATCTGCCTATCTGCTAAAAATTGTGAACACTGAAACCGTCGGTGATATGGAACTCATACATTTTCGACAAGTGTGGAAAAATATTCGTAAAAATAAAACGTCCAAGTTGATAGATTTCTTAAATATTACACAAAGTTATGTATAGTATATTTTATATTTGATTATGCGCAGTATATTTATTATGTGTAGTTTCGAAGAATCTGTTTTCAATTAGTTTTTAGACACAGGCCTTTTCTTCGTCGAATTTCATTTTGATACCTTTCACGTATTGGTGGTATTTGGCTTTGGCTTTTTCAACGTCGACTTTGGCTTTTTCAACGTCGACTTTGGCCTTTTCAAGTGTCTTTTCGGCTTGGTAGACGTATTTCAATTTGACTTGGCGTTTGGAATAATATTTCAGTGTGTGACGAAATTCTCCATGATCATTTCCATTTTGTGCATATTTTTGAACGTACTTGTACTGGTTTGGTTTTAACGAGAAGCCATTGATTTGAAACGCTCTGTCATAACAGTTAAAGGCGCGACAACCGTTCGTAGACTCAATATACACCTTTCCTTTTTTCGGAAAATGACCCTTCTTGTTGATTCTGTCGAGCACGGCGTACAGTACAGACGCAACCGCAAGCGTGCAAATGCCCGACGCCTTGCCCAAGTAGACCAACTTGATTGAGATTTCCGACGGTGTTGATACGACAATCACTTTGCGCTCGCTTATACCGTTACCGTCTGTTCCGTAATGAAAGTCACGGTACTCTCGCAGCCATCCATATACACTATCTTTACTTTTTCCAGACATACTTTTTGTTATAGACATACCTTTATTTTTTCCAGACATATTTTCTGTTATGGACGCATCTTCTGTTATAACGCAGCGAAAGTCTGGCCACAATTCTGGCCATTCGTAACGATATACCTCATCATTGACCGCAGTGAGGATTGTTGGCGGTTCGATGGACGGAAGCGGTCCGTCTTTGGCACTACATGTCTTATATTCCAATTTGGATACCTCTGGTTTGGGATGTGTCATCGATATGGCACCATCAAACATACCCTCCATATTTGTCACCTGTGATGTATTCAGCGTAAACGATTGATTAAACGCAGTGGCATGTGTAAACATATAAGCCATATTCGTCACCTGTGACGTGTTAAACGTCAACGGTTGATTAAACGCAGTGGCATCGAAAAACATACCTTCCATAGTCGTCACCTGGGACGTGTCAGTAAAATCCAACGCACTATTGAACGCCTTGGCATGTGTAAACATGTCCTCCATATCCGTCACCTGGGACGTATCAAACGCTAACGATTGATTAAACGCTCTGGCATGTCCAAACATGAACCGCATAGTCGTCACCTGGGACGTGTCGAACGTCAACGGTTTATTGAACGCCCTGGCATGGCCAAACATGTTCTCCATAATCGTCACCTGGGACGTGTTGAACGACGTCAGTGGCTGATTGAACACTGTGGCCTTATTAAACATGCCCTCCATAGTCGTCACCTGCGACGTATTCCATGCACTGATATCTTGATTGAACGCTCTGGCCGCGTAAAACATGCCCGCCATAGCCGTCACCTGCGACGTGTCAAACGTCAACGGTTGATTAAACACTATAGCGTGGCCAAACATGTAAGTCATATCCGTCACCTGTGACGTGTCGAACGTCAACGGTTGTCCTCCATTGTTGAACGAGCTGGTACCACAAAACATGAAGCCCATATCCGTCACCTTGGACGTGTCGAACGGCAACGATTGATTGAACGCTCTTGCCTCGCGAAACATGTCTCGCATAGTCGTCACCTGCGACGTGTTCCACTCGAGCGGTTGATTAAATGACTCAGCATCCTCAAACGCGGCCTTCATATTCGTCACCTGGGACGTGTCAGTAAAATCCAATACACCATTGAACGCTCTTGCATCGCGAAACATGGCCCCCATATCCGTCACACTTGACGTGTTAAATGTCAACGGTTGATTAAACGCTGTGGCACCATCAAACATGCCGTACATAGTCGTCACCTTGGACGTGTCGAACGTCAGCGGCTGATTGAACGCTCTGGCATTAGAAAACATGCCCTCCATAGTCGTCACCCGTGATGTGTCCCACTGGTCTATCGGTGCATTAAACGTCTCAGCGTATTCAAACAGTCCTGACATATCTTTCACGCGGGTGACATCCCAGGTGTTGGGTTCACCGTGGTTCTTCATGCCGTCGCAATACTGCCTAAGCCAACTTTGGAGATCTTCTTTTGTTTGTGGTTGTTCTTTGGGCGTTCGTCTTTTCCATATTCGTCGCTTATTTACAAACATTATTTTGGAAATTGTGAACATTTATACTCTTAAATTACAACGCGCGCCAAATGACTCACACTTTTTTCCTACTAACAAATTGACACTATTTATTCTGGACGATTCATACCAATATGTCAGACAATGATAACTGGGAAAACAGTGAGGAAGCACTTGATTTATACGAATGGCTTGGTAGTGACGAGGTGCAAAATTCGACACCGGCTCCACATCCATTCGAGAAAAAACCAGTGCAATCTGCGAAAGCGAGCGATGAAGTCCGTACATTAGATTTTTGCACTGACAAAACTCCAGCGCGCATATTAGCGGCTCTTGAAGATCCGAATTATTACAAGAAACCTGTCGAATTAATGGGACTGGTAAATTTTTTATTTGCAAAGGACAATAGTGACCATGTTGTCTGGCAATCTTTTAAACCATACCATGCGAATTTATTGGCTTATCAAATCGCTTCTGGTATTGTCGATGGTTCGGTCACAGACGTCTCCATGGTACGTGAGTGTTATAAAACTATTGTGACAATCATGCAAAACTCTGTTTCGAGCGGCGTGCCTGAGTTGAAATTTGACGATGTGATAACAAAAACGGTGTACCATCAGTGGGTTTCGAAGGAAACGCCAGGAGAAATGGATAATTTTTCTTTAATTTTCAAATTTTTGCGCGAAAATGACAGGAGTCGCCAATATTATGGAGTGGGTAAATTACCAATGGAATAGATGTATAAATATGGGATTGTTGGAAAAAATGTCTTATCGTCAAATGTCTACAAAAGAAGTGCGTCCACTGGAGGAATTTAAAAAAGTTGAATGTGAAAAGACGGGCACAATATATTATGAGCATCCAGTTTCTAAAGAACGCCAATGGACATTAAAATCCACAAAAGAAAATAAAAAATGACGTATTTGTTTAAATCTACTATCTGTATAAATGATTCCTCTCTTAATTTTTTATTTATTTCTGGGGTTTTCCTTTCAATTTCCATCTGTGGCGATGCGTTATTGGATGATGGACACTGTACAAGTATCGCCCGCACAAATGGCCGCCATATTTGGAGTTGTCAGTATACCATGGTGTTTGAAACCTTTGTTTGGTTTTATTTCTGATTCCAAACCAATTTATGGATATCGTCGTAAACCTTATATGATTTTTGCGGCGTATACGTCGTCGTTAATGTGGTTAATATTACCTTTTTGTCCACATGATGAATTTGTGATTACATTGGTGATGACTCTGTCGTCAGCGGGCATGTGTTTTGCGGATGTTATGGCCGACTCGTTATTGGTCGAAGCGGCTCGAAAAGAAGGTGAGGAAAATAAAGGCCGCATTCAATCATGGTCATGGATGATGCGTTTTGCTGGTGGGTTTCTGGCCTCTATTTTTGGTACACTCACCTACGAAAAGTTGGGATATGCGCAAGTATTTTTGATCAATTCTATGGTACCTGTTTTTATTGCCATATTGGCGTGTTTTATTGACGAAACAAAGAGCAAAGAAAAGAAAGATTGGCGTAAAACTGGTTCTACGCTGTATACGGCCATCAAACAACCTGGAATTTATAAACCAGCGTTGTTTATTTTTATGATTTGTGTGACACCTGGGTATGGTAGTGTTATGACATTTTTTTACGAACGAGAGCTGGGATTTACTCCCAATGAATTTGGTGCACTTGATGTTATGGGATATGTCGTGGCTATACTTGGTACTTGGATCTACAAAAGATGGCTGACGAAAGTATCGTTTCGAAAAATTTTTGGATGGTCTTTGTTTATTTCGTTCTTGTTAGAAAATACAATGTTTTTTCTGGTGTTTCATACCAACCGTCAAATTGGAATACCTGATTTTATTTTTGCATTCATAGAGCGTGTTGTTATTACACTCGTTGGACAATTTGTTACAATGCCAATGGTTGTTCTCGGCGCACAATTATGTCCGCCTGGTGTAGAAGGTTCGTTGTACGCGTTATTGATGTCAATAACAAATATAGGTGGTGTCGTTGCTGAAGAGTGGGGTTCTTTGTTGACAAATATGTTTGGCGTTACGGGGACAAATTTTATCAATCTGTGGAAATTAATGTTACTCTGTCATGCGTTTGACTTAGTTCCTCTTACTGGATTGAATTTACTGCGTTCTCTTGAAGACGAATAAATCTTTTTATTTCACAAATGACCCTATTTAGTCGTCGATGCTGCAGTTGTTCATGCCACCGAAAAAAAAACGTCGAATGCGTGAACATCCACATGTTGAGCAATGGGTGACAATATCGACATTATCGCAAGATATTGCACGATTAACGAAACAACAACAGCAATACGTAGCTCTCTTGTTACAAATTTCAGAATTAACACAACATAATCAAAATGTCCCCGATAATCCATGGTCAGGCGACCAGATAGATTTTAAAGACGTCACTGATTATATATTATCATGGTTAGACGATTTTGATGTTAATCAACTGGAACACAAGCAACAAAGAGATAATGCATTAATTGATTTGAAAAATTCCGACGTATCAGATGATAATGCTTTAAAAAGGTTAGCTGCCGCTTTGACGGAAGCAGAAATTAATTTGAAAATGATGGATAATTTTGCTGTCAAATGGAAAAAAATAGTGCGGTTTGAAAAAGGTTCTCTTCGCGAACATACCGAAAAATGGTTAAAACGATGGTTGAAGCAATGGGAATCGACGAACACTACAAAGTCTCAGCGTTTGTTGAAATTTCAAGAGGCATTAATTCTTGTTTCTCAGGAATCTGTGATGAATTCCACTTCAACCAATCCAAACATGTGAAAAATGCTCCCATGAAAATACCACATATAATAAAATATGAAGATAAAATGTACATGCCAAGCGTTGGTTGTGTTGTAAGAATTGAAAATGCAATTAGTAAAAGAACGCCCGTTAGAAATACACCTACCGAAATGTAAAGAAATATTTCACGCATTTCAAGAAACTGTTTTATGTATTTATATCTATTTTCATTTTTTCAAATGCATTTGATATCTGTGCTTTCGTAGAACATGTTTTGAAACACCGAATCGTAACTTTTACTGTATGTCGAACAAACCGATAAGGAGCACTGACAACACAGATCCAAACTCGAATAAACCACAAGAAACAAAGAATAGCGATGACGTATTGTAACATAATGAACAATAATTATTTATCTTTATACTCCGTTTCGTTTACGTTTTTTACTTTCTTTCTTCACTTTTGAAGAACCCTTCTCCACCCAATATAGTCCTATCAAGATGGCATCTGCCACGTCATCGCGTTTACCGACGTCTAGTGAATTAAACCAAGTTTTGTTTTGGGCAGTAATGTCCAACGAAGGTATTACGTTCACAGAAGCTTTTTTATTTTTGGCGTAATTGCCTGTTGAAATATTAAAGTGGCAACGGACAGACCTCGGTGAAATTAAATATGATTTCCCCCAGAAAAAGCATTGAAACGCTGTTTGGATAATTTTAAATTTTGCCACCATCTGAATCTCAATACAAATTATATCTGCAACATCAAACACAGCTTTCGAGGCTTTAATAAAATCGTGTACCAACTGTGGATACTTGGTATGCATCGCCTTTGGTTGGTCTTTGAGCAGATTATACCTACCAAAGCTCTTGAATCCGCACTTGTTGGTATCATAGACGGACCATCCTAAGTTTTTGATACCGGGGTCAATCGCAACAATGATCATATTGAAACTTTGTTGCGAAAGTTTATACTAAAGAACACAGAATCCCTTTTCCCTATAAAAGGTGTTCACAAATACAAAATGTCAACCGTTCAAAATCCAGATTGGTTGGCTTCCGAAGAAATGGTCACATGGTTAGCTGACACTAATTTCCCCTACACCACCGTTGACCAGATGCTCAAATATATACGTGTTAAATGGCCAAACGCATTCAAACGCGTCGTTCTGATAGGAGACGAGATGCCACAATCTTATGCGCACTGGTGGTGTCATTGTCGAGCAAATTACCGCAAAACAAAGGAAGCGGTGCCAAAATATATAAATGAACCCACAGAACGAATATCAAATTATTTAATGTGGTTGGACATGTTGACCATTGACATATCTATCTTACAGGATGAAATTCACCACGAAGGAGTTCCAAGACTTTACGGAAACGAAATCTTATTCAATAAGGGAGACCCTAGGAAAAGACATTCAAGACGAGATACTGTCAAATTTATCGTGGACAAAGGCAAACAAGTTTTTGAAGAAAGGGGTTTTTATAAAGGGTTACAATGGTGGGAAAATCAATGTAAAGTAGTTAATTCTTTGTAGATTGTAGAGTTATATTTATATCCAGTAAGTGAAGCGCCAGCATAAATCCAGATAAACATCCTATAAAAAATAAGATGGTTAGCAGTAGGATCACTCGCATTTCGCCGTGATTGTTGCACATGACCATTAATGCTACTAATAAAATGTATACAGAGATGCCAATCGACGACAATAAATTTTCTGCCATGAATACATCTGAAAATGTACCATCTGATAAAACGAGAGCCAAAATACATCCAATCGCAAAAAAACACATCACTACCAACCAATAAATTTTGGACACGAACGATTGTAAATCACGTAGTTTCATTAATTCATACACTGTATCTGTTTTCATTTTTCCAGATTCAATATCTGGAGATAACATTGTATCTGATTCATCTGTTCCTACTCCTGCACGACGTGACATTTTTCATAGTTCACAAATTCCTATATACCTCATTCACTGTGTATAATTTGGATTTTCACGGTCCTTCAACATAAGACGGTATTTTGTCATGTCCAATTCACGCTTCAATATATTATTACGATCCATTAATTTATGATATGCCCCCTGTATCGTTCCCAAATGCTTTTCAAGCGTATCGCAATGTTTCTTCATTGATTCAGCGTCATTTTGTGCGTTTATGTACATACAACGCATTTTAAGTAAATACGGAAGGATAAAGGCCATAGTTTCTTCCGCTGTAGGCACAGTAGCTTTCATACGTTTATGCATCTGATCCACTTCTTGATCAAAATCCGCAGAACGTTTATTTCCACTGAAATCTGGCGTTTCAACGCGATGGCGTTTATCGCTGTAGTCACAATAGTCATCGCGTTGTCTTTTTAAGCCAGTTGCGACAAACGACGGGTCGCAAAAGCGTTTATTTGCAGCCAATGTGGGTCCTTCACGGCGCCGTTTGGACATTTTTCTATTCTATTTATTAGCTTTATACGAAGTTTAGAATTAGACCAGCATATGTGAGTTTCAAAATAGAATAGAAAATATGAACAAAAATGTTTCGAGTGAAATGTAAATGGTTGAACGAAGCATGGGGAAACACGAAAAAACAGGCAATGGAGCCTATTTTGTCAGTAAGTGGAGACAAATTAAAGGTTACCATGTTTCAAAACGGAGGATGTGGCATGCGAGTCAAAACCTGTACCATATCTAAAACAGGTTCAGCAACTTTTAAAATTCCAAATTCCATACGTGCTTTCGTTGCACTGCTCGAAGATTTTGATTCCATACAGATGGAAATTAACGAGGAAAAACTCACAATTATCGCAGAGAGACCCAACTCTGCCCTACAATACAACTTCGCAAACATAGAACACGTTGAAGATAATTTCATCGCCGACGATTCCAAGGATATTTCTCTGGAAGTTCCCACAGACGAATGGTTAACCTTGTGGAAAACCATGCCACTCAAAGGCGACTTTGTCCTAGCAATTGACAAAACAAGGAGGTCTGTAACGTTCAAACATTCTAAAAGAAGATGGGGTGCGGCTGTCCAAGCCAAGGACAAACCAAAACAAACAAAAACGTTTACGGGAGACCCGTTGGTCGCCAAACGAATATTTGCATATTGTAAAGCCGAAGATATGTTTTCAACCATAACATTTATGCAATGTGGTGTTTTGAAATGGCAACAAAACACAACGGTTGTATATTTAGCACCTAAAATTGATTAAATTACCCCACATAAATTATATAGAAAATTACAAAAATACAAGAAGTTTTTTTTAGTCACCCTGTATGTTTATTTTATGTATCCTCGACGTTTACACACGTTTTCAGAGCAAAGGCGGATGTCCTTCGTCCAATACTTGACCAAAGGCCATGCATTGTCGGGGATTCCCGTATATTTAGCTTTCATTTGAACAATTTCATTTTCAGAAATGTTCGAAAATGGCAAACTGTCGAAATACTCCTTTGGAAGATGTTCTCCCACAAGTTCAGGCGTAATGACCTCATAATTGTATTTTCCTTCGTCATTAAACATGAATGGAAGCAGTTTGGGTGCCCAAGCGTTAAACGCCATCATGTGAAACATGAAGAAAGTTGGCTTTCCAGAGGCCCAATGAGAACCACACGAATGGAATAATGAGCCGAATATATCAGTCTGTCGACGAGTTAATTGAGCGTATTCATGTGGGTGTTGACGCTTCGTACCGTCTGGAAGGAATCTCCACGGCAAAGGGGGCGCTCCAGGGGTGTTTTTCTTCTTTTTGACTGCCTGTTTTTTATTTAATCCAGTGTAAAAAAACTCCTCGTCTATGTCTGTTTTCGAGTTGTATGGCGACAAAAACAGAGATAAAGACTGGGTTTTTCGGCTGATTTCGTGAATGACAGAACCTGCAAAGAGTATAATTTGACCTGGTTTTGTCGTACGAATCGTTACACGGGGCCATTTGGTCAATTGGTGCTGTTTTGGCATCACAAATCGCGTGATTGGACCTCCCATTTGTGAGTATAATTTGCGAGCATCTGCATCGTTGTTAGACCCCTGGTAATAACTGAATGTTCTACCAACAGATTCACAAACGATACAGCTAATGTTGGTAGTATCGAGCATAACATGCTCTCCTTCCAAATGGGCCTGTTTCCAACCATCATCGCGGTCCACTGGGTTGAAACGAAAACGTTCTGGACAAAGTTTGAACTCATGATCTCCCGTAATTTTAGTTGCAATTTTTTGAAATACTTCGGTGTCAACTACAGCATCATGAGAACTAGTAGCATAAGCGTGCCACATACCGCCCGCGATTCCAGGCATGTTGTACGTCGTTTTGGACAGTTTTGACGAGTTTTCAGGCACTGGGACGTTAAATTCAGGTTTTGTTCTTGAATTAAAGTAACGAACCATACAGTCACCATCCCATGGAAAGTTTATGTTTGTGTTAATGATAACCGCTTCGTGTGTACCGTTTTCGATGCTCTCAATGGCTTCGTCTACCTGTTCTGGTTCGTAAATGGGCGCTGGAATGTCGTGGTTTTCATTCGGTATGATGCGTTGGCGTTTGGTCTTTGATTGCGACATGTTCTTTTTTTTTGAATAAGAAATTTCTTTTCGAATAGAAATTTCTTTTCGAATTCATTGGAAACAAATTCATAAACAAATTCATTTGAAACAAATTCATTGGAAACAAATTCATTTGAACCAAATTCAATGTCTGACTGTGAACTTTCCGAATGTGGCATACGTCAAACAACGTTCAAACTCACGCGAAAAGCCTGCGACATCGCATCAATCGGTGGGAAACGCATCGAGACGTTGTTTTGTTCTCCTTTGAAACGCGCTATACGCACAGCATTGGCATTTCCCCACACAACAAAAATTATTTTAATTCCAGGACTTGCAGAAGTGAGAACATCCTCTGGTATGAATTATTTACAGATGGTTGCATGGTTGACCAAAGAATCCATTGACATTTCGAAATTTGATTTAACCATCTTACAACAAGAACAACATTGGACAGCCGCCAAAGAGACGAAGCAAAGCGCAGAGCAAAGAATCTCCAAAGCATTGCAGGAAATTAGAAACTTGTCTTCGACAAATGCAATTGGAATTGTCTCACACAAAAATACAATCAATATGTGTTTGGGACGTCATACTTATCCGTTTAAAGAAAGAAAAGAAATTAATCCACCGCTACCACACGGGTGGGGATGTAGACAAGGATTTCCAGCTAACTTTAAACCACTTCGAGTGCGCTTTGGAAAAAGACACTTAGTGCCTGCTCTAACGAACGGGAATATTGTGATCATCAGACATGCACACTCACAAAACAACGAAAAACGCAGAAAGAGAAGAAAAACGCAGAAAGAGAAGAAAAACGTTGAAAGAGAAGAAAAAAAAATAATTCAAGAAAGTTGAAACACACTCTAGAATTTTGTAGTCAGAGGATTTTTTCCCAGGGATTTATGTACATGGGACCGTTTATGCACAAAAAGGTATACGCACCAAAAAAGTTAAAATACATTCAAAAACATTCAAAAACATTATTAATTTACATATTTCCACGTTTTATTTCTAATGCACTGTGCACGCGGATGTTTCATTATCGTACCGTCGTCATATTTCACAGTTACTGAGTTTGGTGTAACTTCTATAACAGTACCAAAATACCATTTGTCCCATAACCATTGGATACGTCTATCCTTTTTGGGCATCGATGTCACAGGCACTTTTTGATTGAATTTAATTTTCGAACCCTTTTTATCAGTATAATCGGGTTCATTATTTCTCGTCTTACGTCTTGGATATCTTTTTTCTTGTTCTTTTTCTTGTTCTTTTTCTTCACTCTCTTCATTTATTTTGCGATTCTGTCTCTTGTGGTAAATACTCACCATCAATTAAAGAAAGTTCGTAGTTTAATTGCTCCTCGTCTTCGGGGTACACTTTCAGGTATTTATTTTTCAATGTTTTATTCATTTCACGCATGAAAATTCGAAGTTTCCATGGTAGAGAATTACGTAAGTAACTTTGTTCCTCCGAGGTTGATTGTGGCAATTGTCTTAGCTCGTCTATTATACTAGCGTCTTTTTTTTCAAAACTTTCGCCAAAATCGATGATAAACACTTTTCCAACATCAGACTTTTTCTTAGACGTTGGTTTTTCCAATATCCATACGTTCCCAAAGTTTAAATCACCATGGACAATACCCTTTTTGTGCAGAGACAACATTTGATGTAACCCGTTAAATTGCCACCTTTGCATATATTTCTTTTCCTTCAATATCTTAGTGCGTGGATAGCGACCACTCACATAGCTATGACGATACAATTTCCCAAAGGAATGTATGTTTGTCATAATCATGATTCCAAAACCCTGTTTGGCGTAGGAATTTAAAAGAATATGATTTGATCCTCGTCCTATTGATTTCATTGTTCTTTTCAATATTTTATAATGGTGTGTATTCATATTGGAAGCACACAAATCGTCCAATTGATCGGATATAAATACATTGATATTTGTTGATGCAAATGCGGTGTAATATAATTTGACATCTGTCCCACGGTAAGCTTCTTCCGTGATTTCAAACTCCATTTCAGGGTGTTTACTGATAAAAATTTTTACAATTGTTTGTGCTGTTTCACCCGAACCAAAACGAATTGCACTTTTAAAAATCGCACCTGTAGATGAAACAGCGTCCTTCATTGGTGAAGCGTGGGTTATAAAAAATTCATTATCACCATATTCGTCCATATCTTCTACTTCAATAGTCTCGAGATCTTCGTCGGATTCTTCATCAGACTCTTCGTCGGATTCTTCATCAGACTCTTCGTCGGATTCTTCATCAGACTCTTCGTCGGATTCTTCACCAGACTCTTCGTCGGATTCTTCACCAGACTCTTCGTCGGATTCTTCACCAGACTCTTCGTCGGATTCTTCACCAGACTCTTCGTCGGATTCTTCACCAGACTCTTCGTCGGATTCTTCTTGCATTTGTCTTTTGAATTTCAATAATTTTTTAATGCAAGTATTTTTATGTATTGCGTTTGATATGGTGATATCTCTAAGTTTACATTCCTTTCTTAATTGAACAACATCCAAGTTTTGCAGCTTTTTGAGACCAACACCCACCAAGTTTCCAGATGTAAGTAGACTTCCTTCAATTTTTTGGCGAGAAAATGCGCTGATAACTGATTCCTCTTCTGATTCCTCTTCTGATTCCTCTTCTTCTTGTTCTTCCTCATACAAAAAGTCTGCTAATTTGTTTTTCAAACACTTGCAAATATTTCTTATTTTTATTGGAATGTCGATACGACGTTGATCACATGCGTCAGCAATTCCTGCGATGAGAGATGCCATATGCCAATAGACTCTTTTTTCTCCTTCGGGTTCAGCTAAATGTAATGCTATTTTTTCACTAAATGTCGTCCACCGCATCGTCACACGTCCTCCGCGGTCTTTGTGGTATTCGTACGAGTTGCTCATTAATGCCTTTACTAATTCTCGAAGCGCACATTCGCTGTATGATGATAAATTTACTTTTCTTCTTGTTAGTGACAGGCCGCGTAATCGTTTTGCAGATACAAGTAAATTTCGGCGACGTTTCCCAACTCTTCATTTTCGTCCCAGTTGTACGACCATACGTTATCTTCCATCATAGTTGTTTTGGTATAAAAACATTGACCACGCCAGCCTTTACCAGATTGTATTCTCCATCCTTGCGAACCACCTACCTTAAAAGTTGCAAATTGTGCAATTTTTTCACTTTTTCTCGTTGTTTCACGAATGGGTTCTTCGTTATTCGCATAACTCGCTCCCGATCTTGCCGACGCAATTCCTATCAGCGTTGGTTTACGTTTCTTGAAAGCGTGCCAAAGACTCATTTGTTTATTATTTTTATTATAAATTTCGGTGTCGAATGTGTAATAGTCGTCAAATTCACTTATTTTCAATTTTTTCTTCAATTGTTTGATACGACGTTTAAATTTACGTTGTAAATTTTCGAACGCTTGAATGTTTGGATTGTACAATGCTTGTTTCAAAGTCCTTACAACATCAAATCCAAATTCATTTCGAAATTCATCCACCAGTTCTTTTTGTCCGTCGTCAATTTCATATTTGAGTGCGTCGACTTCGCGTACACCGTACCAGAACCCGGATATTCTTTCATCGGCAATGGTGCATGTTCTGAAAATATGTTTGTATTTGAGCACAAAATGCAGTATGGCATTTCGTGATTCGCCTACGACCATGGATTTTCCACATGTGTCTGGAGAGACTGTGTAGCTAACCAACCGTACATGTTCACCAAAACGATTTTCAATATCAAAACACTCGGTGTATTCTTTGTGATTTCGATGTGGAACAAATACCAAACAATACCACCCATGTTTTTTCCACCTTTCAAGCGCTTCTTCTAAAATATTTTTTCGATTAAACATCTCATCTTTTGTCAAACCCAATCGTTTACGGATAAGAGAGACTGAAAGAACACATACAAGTGAGTCTTCGTGTTCACGTAACCAACTTTCGCGCTCTGCGTTGTCTGACCACATGGGGTAGCTGTATGTTTGTTTAAACGTTGTACCTTTGTGTGGATTTTCTGGTTCTGGATGATTTCTCTCAATACAGGCCAAAACACCATCGTTATTTTTTGCCTCAGCATGGACAAATGAAGTAAACATATAATACAAATCACATCTAATATATAGTTCATTTTTTATAAAGCTGTGTCTCAGAGCAAAATGTCCTTGCCGTCCATCAGGTAGGTATCATTACATTTGGCAGCAGGAACCCACATCCTATAATCATCCGATTCGCCATGTAACTCGTCAGAATCCTAAGTCAATGGTTTGATTCCAATGACGGTACTTGTTTTCTCTGGCAGTCAGACACTCTTTCTGTTGCTTCTCTGTAAGTTGTTTGAATAATTCTTCAAACCATTTTTCCTTTCTCAACTGAAGACCGTCTGTTACATACGCGGTACATACCATCCCGAGTTGATATTTCTTAGGAACATATTGTAGCGCATAACCGTGGCATTGAATAGCAATGACACATAATTGTTTTGTCCGACGAGATTCTGGAATCTCTTCAAGTAGAATACCATGAGTTTGGAGCACTTTCGGTGCAAATTCCACTTTTTGATCGTTTGTGAGCTCTTTGTACATTCTGACTAAGTCCTCATCAGTTGTCCTGTACAATTCTTTATTGTTAAAAAACAGGAGAGCTGACGTTTTGCACAATAATTCGCGAATATATGGTATAGCCTTCGGTGAATCGCGGCGAATATCGTCAAACATTTCTTGTGCTTTGTCGTCGTAGTTACGACGACAATATGAATGCATTCGTTTGTATAATTTTTCGCGCACAGTTGTTCTTTTAAAGACGGTTGGAAAGCGTCGATAAATATCAATAACGCTTTGTTGTGGCGTAATATCGTCTGAGATCATTTCGAGTGCTCGATCTCGCCGTCTATCTTGATATGTATGTGGATGATAGACCTGTGATTCGATTGGGTCCACTATATGGTCAATGACCCAAGTTCTAATTTCTGTCATGTATACTTGACGATTCTTCTTCATTTATAGTGGCAAAATACTGTTGAAATCTTCTATTTAAAACTTTTGATACACAATTTTTACCAACCTGTATCGTTCATTATCAAAGTAAAACTACACTTGCTACATTCTCTTGTCACTACTTTGTAAAAAAACCCAAAGTCATATTCCAACGTAACTTTTGAAGACTTTTGGACCATGTCGTGTTGACAAGATTCTCTTATTTTTTGAATTTTCTGTTCTAATTGATTTGAATGCCATGCGTGTAAATCTTGATGAAGTTTGAGCCTTTTAATTTCAGACATAATTTATTTATTTCATAGTTCATTTATACTTTTGTTGGAAACATTTTAACACTATATATTTAAGATGATTTGTTATAAATGAAATTATTATTATTGTCATATTTATTACACACATGTTTAGCACAAGACCAGATAGAGAAAAACAACAATAATTGGTGGTTTATTTTGTTTATTTTCCTTGGTACTGTCATTTTCTTTTTTGTATTGACCTATTATTCAGACAAAGCTCGCAAATCTCAAAACGGCCAATCTGAACAATCTGAACAATCTGAACAACTTATTGGCCAATCTGAACAACTCAGTGACGATTCACAATTAAAGTTTTAAGTCGCTATCATTGCAAGAGATTCGCTGCGAATGACCTGGCTTAATTTTAAACAATTTAAAAGGACGATATTTTCTGCACCAAGTTGGTCCGCCGTTTTTATTAAACGTAATAATTCAACTTTTGTTTCAGTAACTTGTGTAAACTCATTGTAGACACGGAGCATCCTCCTTTCTTCTTCTTGACATTGATTCAACACGTTAACCAATGAATTTGAATCAAAAGGTAGTGGAATCTCTTCTGAAATATCCACATCGTCCAACAATTTCAGATTAGACCATTTCTTAATTTTGTGTGTTTTTTTATCCGATGTTTTGAGCACAATTTGTTCGTCTGATTGTGTGACGGCATCTATGTTGTAAACAGTTTTATAATTATCGCTTTCATTTAATCCTAAGAAATTTTGAACGATTGTTTCGATACCACCACTCCCACCAAATAAATCCGTAACTAAATTCAATTGAATTTGATTTAAAAGTGTTTGAGTGTCCACTTGTGTGTCCCAATCAGCGGGTCGATCCAAACACCGTTGTACTATTTTATCAAACATCATATAGTCATTATCGCGCATAGTACTTATGTTCTTCCGTTCACAAATGCATTTGATATTTCTACCTTCATTTACAAAGATAGTGTATATTTTATCAAGACATCCTCTGATATCACAATGTGGGTTCCACCTATTACGGAATATGTGCCTACACATACGGCGTTGTTCGACAAATGGATGAAAAAAATGGTTGATAAACGTAACTTCTGGCGCGTGAAAAGGATATTCGCTATCCATCCCTAGTTCAACGACTATTTCTGCATCGCGATACGCAGAAGTAATGGGTTCAATTAGTAATATACATGTCCATATTTGTTTGCGTTTTCCGTTGTGAACTTTTTCTACATTGGTTCTAACATTTTCTACGAAAAATCGTGGGTCGGGGTTTTCTTCAAGCGATGCCAATTCTTTTTTCAAACGTGTTGACATTTATAATACTATCTTTAATATATAGTTTGTTTTGGATCATAGGTTAATTCATCACCCGGTAACATATCAATTTGTGCAATAATATCTCTCCCATGAAGTCTACAAGTAGGTGATTCTGAAGTATGCATGAAACTTCCAAATGCGTCTACAACGTGTGTTGTAGGTCCTACTTGTATGGTTGAACCGTTCTTAATAGTGGAATCGTTGTTCAATTTGAATACTGTTGAACTTTTTATAAGATTTCTGCGCGTAAATAGCGCCATCGTATTTTTATTTACGCACCACTTGACAATAGGCAAAATACTCATTTGTATGTATGTTCGTGTTTAAATAGGTTCATTTCCCTAATGCGTTTAACATTTTCATATCCCACGTAAACGTTGTTCTATTGATCATGGCAAATTCATGGTGGTCCGCCCAAACTGCTGCCGCAAAACCATAATGTTTAATGTCCGCCGCATGTTGTGCATACCAATCGTATCTTCCTTTTTCCTGTTCTTTCGTACAACCAAACTCTCCATAGAAAATAGGCACGTTTTTAGCCTTCGACCAGACTGATATATGATGCATCCAGTTATTTAGAGTTGAAATATCGTTGTCCGAACCCCAGTCATGTATCGTAGGTTTTTTACCTCCTGCGTAACCCCACGGGTCGTAATTATGGATTTCAAGCATTAATTGTGTGTCGTTCGACGGAAATTGAATCGTGTCTGGGTTTTTAAAAATCCATCTGGGATTCATCCACGATAAACCACCGAAAATGACAATTCTGGTGGGATTTGATTGTCGTATAATAGGTAAAATCTCCTTGTTCATTTGGTTTAAATCTTTCGCGGTGAAAATGTGCGGTTCGTTGTAAATTTCGAATAAAAGCAATTCGTTTTTACTTGCAAACTCATTTGCAATTTGTTCCCAAAGTGATTTGAATCTCGGAAGTGATTCAGGGAATTCCTTTTCGAACCAAGTGTCGTGATGTGTATTTATAATTGTGACCAAATCACGCGAAAGACTCCAATCAACAACTTCATGGATACGTCGAAAAAATGTTTGATTGACAGTGTATGGTAGTTTATCAAGCATATGTCGTTCCCATCGTATAGGAATTCGAACACATGTGAAATTCTTCTGTTTAAACTGCGCGAACAATTGTTCTTTGGCTTTTGGCGCCCACATTCCTTCTATAGGCGCCTCCAGTGTGTTTCCTAGATTAATCCCTATTCCCATTTTTCTTTGCATTTGTACGGGTGTCAGTTGTGACATGATTGGCCACCAAAAGAAACTTAACAACAAGACTTTCATATTTTAAACTTGTTAACAAACTTATAGTGTTTTTTTATGATTTTTTATATAAAAAATCATAAAAGTAGAGATTAAGTAAATGAAACATCATATTATAACAAAAATAATAAAAAATGAAATATTTCATATTACTTACCATACTCAGTATTTGTGCTTTTGCCCAGGATGACGATGACGAACCCGTTGGAACCACGATCGGAATTGACTTGGGCACAACTTATTCTTGCGTCGGTGTTTTTCGCAACGGTCAAGTAGAAATCATCCCCAATGACCAAGGGAATCGTATTACGCCATCGTATGTGGCATGGTCTGGTGATGAGCGTCTTGTCGGTGATGCTGCAAAAAACCAAGCCACAATCAATCCAGAAAATACAGTCTTTGATGTGAAACGCCTGATCGGAAGAAAATTCACGGACAGTTCTGTGAAAGCCGACAAGAAAATGTTTCCTTTTGACTTGGTCAATAAAAAAGGCAAACCATATGTCCAAGTGACTGTTAATGGTAAAAAAAAGCAATTTGCACCCGAAGAAGTCTCGTCTATGATTTTGCAAAAAATGCGTTCCACCGCAGAAAGTTATCTTGACAAGGATATTAATAATGCAGTTGTCACAGTTCCGGCATATTTCAACGATGCACAACGTCAAGCAACAAAAGATGCCGGAACAATCTCTGGTATGAATGTAGAACGTATTATCAACGAACCTACTGCTGCGGCAATTGCATATGGACTGGATAAAAAGGGTGGTGAAAAGAATATTTTAGTATTTGATTTGGGTGGTGGCACGTTTGATGTTTCTTTGTTGACGATTGACAATGGTGTTTTCGAAGTCCTTGCTACAAATGGAGATACTCATTTAGGTGGCGAAGATTTCGACCAACGTATCATGAAATATTTCATGAAAGTATTTAAGAAAAAAAACAAGGTAAGTATTAAAGAGAACAAACGTGCTATGCAAAAATTGAGGCGTGAATCTGAACGTGTTAAACGAGCTTTGTCGACACAGCCCCAAGCACGCGCCGAAATTGAAGCGTTACACGATGGCATTGATTTCTCAGAAATATTGACACGAGCACGTTTTGAAGAACTGAACCAAGATTTGTTTAAGAAAACACTGGGTCCTGTTACAAAAGTATTATCTGACGCAGGTCTTAAGAAAGCAGAAGTCGATGAAATTGTACTGGTCGGAGGTTCAACGCGAATTCCTAAGGTACGCGAACTCATCAAAGATTTTTTCAATGGTAAGAAGGCAAATACAGGTATCAATCCTGACGAAGCTGTGGCATACGGAGCGTCTGTACAAGGCGGTATTTTGTCGGGTGAAGGTGGCGACTCGACCAAAGATATTCTTCTGTTGGACGTGGCACCATTGTCGTTGGGCATTGAAACGGTTGGTGGTGTTATGACTAAACTAATTCCACGTAACTCTGTGATTCCCACGAAAAAATCGCAAACATTTTCAACCTATCAAGACAACCAGCCAGCAGTCATGATCCAAGTTTTTGAAGGAGAACGCACCATGACAAAAGATAACCACCAACTTGGTAAATTTGAATTGACTGGAATTCCACCCGCCCCACGAGGTACGCCGCAAATCGAAGTCACTTTTGAAATCGATGCCAATGGTATTTTACAAGTATCCGCTGAAGACAAAGCATCTGGTCAATCCGAGAAAATTACTATTACCTCTGAAAAAGGGCGTTTATCGGAAGA
>Ga0206126_10001849_pt1 | contig 24429 bp, 14 predicted proteins | sample Helgoland_Spring_5_FD_148621 | JGI IMG/M metagenome (GOLD analysis project Ga0206126, IMG submission 148621) | Pelagic subsurface seawater microbial communities from Kabeltonne, Helgoland, North Sea - Helgoland_Spring_Bloom_20160412_1 | ecosystem: Environmental > Aquatic > Marine > Epipelagic ...
AAGTACGAGTAATGGACTTTAACGGAGACTTTAAATACGATTTAGCATTAGGTCAGCTTGGTGAAGGATGGGTAGGCAATATGCTAACCAATAAGACAATTGAAGTCAAGTTTGATTTTGCTTGTTATCGAACAGGTAACTTTTATATCGAATACGAGTCTCGTGGAAAGCCATCTGGACTAGCGACCAGCAAAGCTGATTATTGGATGCTCATAGCAGCTACAGAAGAAGGGTGCAGACTAAAGAAAGAAATATCTGATATAAAGATAACAGACATAATGTTTTCCCTATTAATAAACAAAAACCGCCTTAAGAAGATATGTAGAGAAAATCACTATAGAATGGGTGTAAAAGGCGGTGATGACAACACATCTTTAGGTGTGCTTATAAAAGCTACAAGCTTAATACTATGATAAAAGAATATATAATTGACCACTACAGTGCATCAGATGATGTGATGTTTGCTGATGGATTTGATGAGGCTATAATTGGATTTGACCCTAACCTATGGAAGGTAGTTTATTCAAGAGGTAAGTCTATACAAATATTAGTAGACAGAGATGGGATGTCAGAAGAGGAAGCGGTAGAATACGCTGAATACAATACGTTTGGAGCCTACATCGGGGAGAAGACACCTGTGTGGGTTGAGGATTTTCTTTGGAATAATTAACATTTTTCCTTGCAGTAATGTTAATTCTTATTATATTGCATAAAATTTAATTCATATGAGTAACTACAAATTCAAAACTACCAACATCAAAGGTAAACAGTACGTTGAGGTAAACGAACGTATTAAGTACTTCCGCACAGCGGAACAATACAAAGGCTGGTCTATCAACACAGTTCTTGTAGATTTCAACAGCGATTCCTGCATTATGAAAGCAGAGATTAGAGACGACCAATGGGTGATGCGTGCTACAGGCTTTGCGCAAGAGGACAAGTCATCTTCTTACATTAACAAAACGAGTTATGTTGAAAACTGTGAAACGAGTGCTTGGGGACGTGCGCTGGCTAATCTCGGTATTGGCATTGATACTTCGATTGCAAGTTCGAACGAGGTTCAAATCGCCATCGCGAAGCAAAACAATGAAGGAGGTAAGGCTCCTGCACAAGCTAAAGGAAAAGCTAAAGAAGCAACACTCTTCGATAAAGCAGAACAAAGACTAAAGGAAAAGCCAACTCAGGAGTACTACGACCAAATAATGGCGAAGGCTGGAGATAAGTTTACCGCTGCTGATAAAAAGAAACTACAAGCTTTAGTTAAGTAATGGGTCAAGTACACGAGCCCTTTATTGATGACTCTAAGTACTATGCTGATAAGAGCTACGTAAGTAACTCTATGATAGGTAGACTTATGGATAATCCTCACCTTTTTGCCATGTGGATGAAAGGAGAGTATGAATATCCAAAGAATCCAAACTTTGTTATAGGACGGTACGTACACACCATGGTGCTTGAGCCAGAGAAGATAGAAGAGTTTCATATCAGCAGTATGCGTACAAGAAACTCAGCTGGTTTCAAAGAGGACATAAAGAAGTATGGATACGATTGGGTAGTTACAGCATCTGAGCACGAGATGTCTTTAGCTGTCCAAAATCAAATAGAAAAGAGAGATAAACTAGCGGAGTTATTTCTCTTTGCAGAGCGTGAAGTTCCATTCATTAGTGAGTGGAACGGAATACCTATCAAAGGTAAGGTGGATGCCATTACCGAAATTGATGGGATGAAAGTAGTAGTCGACTTGAAGACCACTGGAAAGGAAGTAACTAACTTCCCTAAGTCAGCAAGAAGCTTTAATTATGATAGACAAGCGTATTTTTATCTGAACCTTACAGGTGCTGATGCCTTTATGTTTGTACCTGTCGAAAAGAACTATCCTTACACACCAGCGTTATACACTGCTTCAGATGATTTCGTTGCAAGAGGAAAGTACAAGTTCGAACAGGCTATGAACCTCTACCAGCGCTTGTTTGTGGAAGGGGAATACACCACTGACTATCTGATTGAAGAATTACTGTAGTGTGATTACATTGTAATTACAATATTAATATGAAGTCCAATTATTTAAATTAAAACAAATGGAAAATTCGTACGACAGCGTACTAATGGGTTACTGTGAGAACCCACGCAAAAACGAGCAAGGTGAAATTACATCTTGGTCATTTTCACTTAATCGTGAGCAATTAGCTGACTTAGCTAAGTATCAGACAAAGAAGGGTAACGTGAACTTCACATTGTTCTTCTCTAAGAAAGGCATGCCACTATGTAGAGTCTACGACCCTAATAGTGAAGCAGCTAAGGAATACGCTTCAAAGCGTACCGCTGAAGCAGACCCATTCGGGTAATGAACAGCAACCAATTGACTAAGTCTCTTGGTTTACTAGTTGGAATAGAGTGGGGGGTTAGAGTTAAATTTAATCCCCCATTTTTGACTGGAATTATAAAAAACCAACCATTTAAGATTCATTGTGAGGCGGTATCTCATATAGATGGAAACATCAATAAAATATCTACCGATTCAGATGTAACAAATCTGATGATTCTTATAGCAAACAAGTCTGGAACCAACTTAGTAATGCTTTCAAGCAATACAACCAAGAAACTGCTAATCAGAGATGTTAGCATGAGAGAACTAGCTAGTGGTATTATATACAAAAATGAGATAGAATATGAGACCAATATATCTAGCTGACGTACACGTTGAGTACGAGCACCGAAAGGCATGGCACAATAAAATTATTACAATGACCTGCTTGACAGATAACATATTTGAGTTTAATAAGTATTTACACTCAGTGGATTATATCAAAAAAGCCTTGCCTCCTTCTAAAAAGCAAATTAGATTTAGAGTTAGAAAAATAAACGTATTAAAACAAATGGGTAAATCATTTTACTATGAGTAAAACAAGAGAAAAGATTGTAGCGGTGGGTAACGAAGTTATCGACCTGCTTATAGAAAAAAACCAGAGTTACGGAGATTCCGCTCTTGAACCAGCAAATGTTTTTGCGAACGGAAACGCAGTAGAGAATCTATGCGCAAGGATTGATGACAAGTTAATGAGAATCAAGACACAAGGATTCAGAGGCTACGGAGAAGACAACGTAAAAGACCTTATAGGTTATTTGATTCTGCTAAAGATTGCGTTAGAAGACGAAAAGCAAGACCCGCATCTAAAGGATTGGCAAGAAGAGGTTGTTAAGTTTTATGAGACAACAACAGGGGTAAGATGATGATTTCTATAGCTAAAAGCCTTTATACTAATGAGCTTCATGAGACTAGTATAGAGAAGGCACTTGAGCGTATAGCAGTAGGTAAGTCTAAAGAACTTATAACAGAGCTACGCTCTATGGATAAGTCCGAGAGAGGCAGGGTAAAAAAGAATCTACCCATTGTACTCTTTAGCGGATTATTTACGGGAAGAAAAGACGAACTGCTTAAAGAACATAGCGGATACATCGTATTAGATTTTGATAATCTAGACAATCTAAATCAAGTAAAACAAAGTATTGGCTCTGACAAGTATGTATATTCTTGTTGGGTTTCACCATCTGGGAATGGGTTGAAAGCGTTGGTACGTGTGACAAATCCAGAACGTCACCGTGACCACTTCCGCTCTTTAACATCTTACTTTGAGAAACAATACGGATTAGAGGTTGACCCTAGTGGAGTTAATGAATCTAGAGCATGTTTTGAGTCTTATGACCCAGAGATAATAGTCAATAGCACCTTTGATAGGTTTGGGGGTATGCTCTCTGAGAAGTCTCAGAATCAAGAGATGACCGTGCAGGAGAACGTCACTGACTACATGAAACTTAATCTAGCCGCTAGAATGGTTAGAGACGCTGTGGATGGAGAGAGGCATGCAAATCTATTTAAGGCAGCAAGACTATGTGGTGGATACATTGCAGCTGGTAGAATAGAAGAAGACGAAGCCAAGCGTGTCTTAATGAGAGAGTTTGAAAGAACACCTTATGACGAGCATTATACTCCGGAGAAGACTATACTTGATGGTATTGAGGTTGGTAAGAATACACCAATATCAGAGTTAGTAAAAGACGAAAGAGATTTAAAAAGACAGTTACAAATAAAGGAAGGTGATATGTCTTTCATATCGTCTGGAGATGCTGACTTTAAGTGGATACAAGATTATGCGAACGGTATAATAGAAGTCGGATTGGATACAGGTAATGAAGAACTTGACAAGCATTTCCGCTACAAGAAAGACTTCACTATCATCAATGGTCACTCTAATGTTGGCAAGACTACGTTGGCAATGTATCTAATGCTAAACGCATCTGTTAGACACGGTTGGAAATGGCTGGTGTACTCCTCAGAGAACAACACCGCTTCTGTAAGAATGAAACTATTACAGTTTCTCGTGGACAAGCCTATACGTTCTATGGATTATCAAACAATCCAACTAGCGTACAAATGGATAGAGGAGCACTTCATATTCATTACAAACAAGGAAGTCCTTAGTTATGCTGACCTTATACTGTACGCTGAGATAATGATGGCTAATGATGAGCACTTTGATGGATTCTTTATAGACCCTTACAATAGTCTTAAAATAACTATCGGAAGCAACAACATAGGTGTGCATCAATATCACTATGAAGCAGCTTCTGAGTTCCTTACATTCTGTACATCTAATCAGAAAGCAGTTTGGCTTAACACTCACGCTGTTACAGAGGCACAGAGAAGAAAAGGTATGGATGGACTATCTATAGCCCCTTACGCAGAAGATACTGAAGGAGGCGGACTTTTCGTCAATCGTTCGGATTGTTTCCTTTCATTTCATAGAAAAATTCAACACGAAGACCCAGAGATGCGTAAGACTATGGAGTTTCATGTCCGCAAGGTTCGTGAAACAGAGACAGGGGGTTCTCCTACGCCATTATTTGAGCCGTTTCTCTTTAAGATGAACACAAGTCATACTGCTTTCTATACAATGACTAAGCAGATGAGATTGTTTGAACCTATGAACTTCCTACCTAAAGAGGAAGACCAAATGGATATTCCGATAAGTTTTGAATTAGATGATTTATTTTAATGAAGTCTGGACTAGAAAAATATTGCAATAAAAGATTAATTGAAGAAGGTTTTGATTTTATGTACGAAGGTAAAAGTTTTGAGATATTACCTTCGTTTGTATACGAGGGGGAATATCTATCTATGACGGCTAAGAAGCCTAATCTTGTAGATAAGACAGGTAAGCTGGTTAGACCTATTAAATATACTCCCGACTTTATACTTGAAAAAGAGAAGGTTATAATAGAGACTAAAGGATATATTAGGTCTAATCACTCATTCCCTTTGCGTTTTAAATTATTTTTATCGTATCTTGTTAATAACGATATGGGCGATTGGTCTATATTTTTAATAAAAAATCAAACACAAGTTAACACCGCCATAGAAATAATTAAAAATGGAAAAACAGGAACTTAGTAAGTTGTACTCTATTGCAACAATGAACGCTCATAAACTTATTGATGAGTTGTATGAGAGCATTCACACAAACGATGGAGACCCAATCTATTTACCTGAAAACATTAAGGCTCTTAAGCAGTCTTATATCGCTAAAATCAGACAAGAATTAGACTTGATTCAAACAGCCGCCAATGAAGCTTCAGAGGTGTAGCAAGTGTAAAATCGAGAAAACTTTTGACCAGTTTCACAACGACTCAAAAAGACCAAATGGTAATTCAAGATACTGTAAGTCCTGCAAGGCTGATTACGATAAGTATGGCTCAAATCCAAAACTCAGAGAGAAATACATAGTATATTACCTTCCTAAGCACAACTACGTGGGTATGACTATAAATATAAAAAGAAGAATCAACCAGCACGTTACTAAACATAACAGGGATGTCACTGAGTATAAAATACTAATAGCGACTAAGTCTAAAAGCTTAGCACATCTTTTAGAAACTTTTCTTCATATAATTGGATTTAACGGATTTCGTTACTAAATTTGAGTATCATACTCATATGATAATTGGTTTTGGTTTACTAAGTGAAAGAGGGGCTATTTGCCCCTCTTTTTCTTTTTAGCATAACAGCAACTTCCGTCACATTCTACTGGTCTGACTTTACACCACTGCTTGCTTACCACCACCTTTTTTTTACTCATACTTGTATTTTTCTCTTGAGAGTCTATATATTTCCTGTGTAAATCTCTTGCTGGGTTTAAACCCGAAATTCTTTCTTAAATATATTATTTGTTCTTTTATCTCATCAGAACCTTTTTGTGTAGAAAGATTAGGTACTCCAAAGTGAAGAGCGTATGTCTTAGCCGCTGCCTCTGGGTCTCCTGCGTATTTGATTGCCAATGCTTCATCTACATTCTTAACCTTAGACCAGTCTCTGCTTATTCTTTCTTTGAATCTAGCAATAGCTCTTTTTCTATCAGCAGGAATCTTAAGGGTATTTACAAACTCTTTGTACTCCTCTACAGCCATTCTTTTATCTTCATTAGATTCAGCATTAACATATTCCTTAGCATAGAATGACGTCTGAATGCTTATCTCTTGATTGATACTGCCTTCTTCTTGCTTTATCTTTTGAGCCTCATCGTACGTGTACTTTCTCCAGTTAGGGTTACTCTTACGAACTACTCTTTCTTTACCAGAACCAAATATAGATTTTACGAAGTTATCTTGATACTTTGACTGTTTAGACTTATCAAAGTCAGAGATAGCGTTAGCGCCTTTATCCAAAATAGAATAAGCTCCACCCACTAAGAAGTTTGTGCTAGGTGAGGTAACAAGAGATTCTATTGCTGCTTGACTACGCTTAGGAGAAACTCCTGCGGCCTCACCAAACAACTTTAAGAACAAAGGCACTCTTTCATCCCCTAGACCTTCTCTACTAGGCAGTACTTTTTTGTACTCGTTCTCTGGAACTATATTCATCTGTCTAAACGGGTCGTAGTTTGTAGCGTACTTCACAGAAGCTTGTAGCGTAGGAGGCATTTTGGATATTATCCCACCCGATGTTGGAACAAACGGAAGTGTAGTCTCAACACCTTTTACAGCTCTTTTAAACTGGTTTACCGCACTTTGACCTTTTCTTGGGTCATCAATCCCTTTCATGGTATAGTAGGTTGCTCTAGCTATAGCCTCACTTAGATTTAAGAACGGTGCAATGTTAGGTGATTTCCTAATTCTAATATAGTTTACTTTGCCATCTTTGTCTCTCTTTTGGAAGGGAGGAATTATTATAAAGTAATTATCTTTAATGTAGTCTGGTATATCATCATACAAAGTATCATCCTCATCAGACTCAGACATCAACAGATTATAGAATGTAATCATAGCGATACCTATACTCGCTTGACTCCATTTATTCGCAAAGTTTGCACGTCCTTTTGCTGTAGATAAGTACTCTCTAGATACTCTAAACGCTTGAATAGCAGCGTTAAAATAAGGGACATACATGTCTATTTTCTTAGCACTTAATCCACCTTGTGAGAAATCCATCGTAGCTCTAGCTTTACTTACAGCTATTTGATTAATCTCAGCTTCGGAGTAGTTATTCTTACCGTTCTTTTTATCTTTGTTTAGCTTGGTAACTACGTGCTCTACGGTAGCAAGTCTCATTGCTAATTCCGTTACATTACCAGTATACCCAAGAACTCTACCTGCTTGTGACTTTACAGATTTCTTTGTAATCATATTACCCTTGTCATCGAATAACTCTTGACCCTGCTGAGTCATGAAATCCATACCGCCTCCGTTCAAGAAGTATATATCTAAATACTTTTTAGTTCTTCTGGTATTCGCAGTGTCTCTGTTTATATTGATTCTATCACTTGAGTCTATATCTAGGCCTAGTATACCAGAAACATTCTTACTTACGTTCTTAGATATTTTAGCAAAACTAGCTGGTAAAAACTTATTATTATCGTATACATCAGTGAAGAATAATACGTGCGCAATATCCATCGGTACGTTGACCAAGAAGAATAATGCATTAGCACCAGTTGCAGCTGCTTTTAAGAGGCTGGTTCCAGAAAGCATTCTGAAGGTACTCATGCCTAAACCTCTATCAATTTTAAGCTGTGTGTCGTTCCATTCAGATAAAACTCCATCCTCCATATAGAATCCCCGAAGCTTACCGTTTTCGCGATAGTAAACAGTTTTAAACGCTTTTAACCCAGAAGGTTCTACTTGGTAATTACCATAAGAGTCTTCAATTATTTCACCGTTTCTTTCTTTATAGTTAGGCTCTTTATACCACTTGGTATTCTTACCCTTCATTTCTTTAGCAAGGGATTGAGCGGCTTTATTCTTTAATACTCTGGCTGATGAGGCAACGTAAGCTCTTTCAAGCAAGTATCTTGAATTCATAATTAGCGGCCCTTCAGAACCTTGACCAAGCTCTCTTATTTGTTCTGTTCCAAGACCTATTGATTCGTAGAAGTCGGCATCATTATCAAAGTTGGTTTCAATAACTTGACCTTCGGAATCTAACTGGAAATCAAATATGTGGCTTAAGAATGCACGAGATATATAATTATCTTTTTTGAAGCGGTCGTATGTTGCTTTGTCTATCACACCGCCCTCATACAATTCTTTTAAGTTCTCGCTCATTGCATCGAAGTACAATTGACCACGCTCTTCAATTACCTTAAAGCCTTCTTTTTTTGACATTTCAGATATCGCACTCTCTGCATCTTGCTTGGTCATTCCTTTTGGATGCTTAAATGCAAGCTCATCTGTCTCTATCCCAGTCTTAGGGTCTACCTTGTACAGTCTGTTTTTAGAGTAAAGTTCATTTACCTTAACTAGCAGACCGTCAATCTTATCTAAAGATTCTTTGATTAATTTCTGGTCTTCTACAGAGTACTCTTTACCCTTTATAGCCTCTAGCAAGGCAGCTCTTTTTGCTTCAAACTCTGACTTTTTAGATAAAGCATACTCTCTCTTAGCCTCTCTGTTGTCTTCAATTTGAATGATACGCTTTGCCTGTAGATACATGTTGAGCACATCTTCTTGAGCTGCCGAAAGATTGTTGTATATCTTCTTTGCGATAGGCTCCACTTTGTACTTGGCTCTTGCGCCAGCACCAGCACGAGCATTCATTGCAGATTCTGCTAACACAAGACCTCTTTCATCCATGTATTTACGGATAGTAGATTGTCTGTCCGAGAATTCTTTTTTGAATTTACCCCAAAGACCTTGGTTGTCTTTAGTTGCGTTTGCTCCAGCTACTTGTTTTTTACCCTCAGCATTCGCCTCTTCTAGCTTTCTCATTCCGCTCTTAGCCGCTTCTTGATTAAGCTCTCTCTTGCCTTTTACTGGGCCAACAACGTTTCCTGTTTTGAATCCGTCTTCTCTAAAGTTAGCGTCACCTTCTACCATCACCATATTCTCAAAGATTTCTCTTACTTCTGGTGTGATATCTTTTTCAATAGGCGAGCCTACTATAGACTTGTAGATGTCCATCATCCACTTCTTGAACTGAGAGAAGATGTTTTTCAGCTCCGGAGTTGGCGCTTTACCATCCGCTAGGAATCTTTCAAACCCTCTAGCAAAAGCTTCTGACATTTCTACCGAGCCTCTTTTAGCCCCTGCAAATTTTTCAATAACCTTAACCTCATCTGGCGTTAAGTACTCTTCGTACATGTGCGCCATCTCGTGTACAGGGCTTGAGACATTAGGATTTGTCATCGCAAAGATTACCGCTTCACCATCTACCAGCGCAATCATTGCGGCAACTTCCTTACTTGGTTTTTTCTCTACTCTATACTTAGGATTTCTTTCAACTTGTATGAAATACTCTCCCTTGGTTTCAGATTTTGTAAGAAGGCCAACCTTCTTAATCACTTTAAATTTAAGAGACGGGTAATCCTTTTTAGTTTTCTTAATGAGTTTTTGAGCTTCAGCTTTTGTTTTAAAAGAGTTAACCCTCTTGTACCCCGTTGCCTCATCACCTTCACTCAAGTATTTTTTGACGAAATCTTCTTTCGTTTTTTGAGATTCTATTTCTTGATTTAAGAATCTAGCATCTTCGCTCCAGCTCTTATCATATGCAGAACCTTCAAAGTATCCTTGTTTATCGAATACTTCTGGGCCATATACAATAACTTGTTTTCTTACTCTAGCATCTGGAATATCTGCTAAGCTTCTAAATCTATTACCTTCTTTTTTATTATTGTCTGCAAAGGCAACTTCTGTTACCCAAGCATCTCTCCCTTCTACTACTTCTACAGCGCCAATGCCTTGTTCAAAAGCTATTGCTGCTCTACCCTTATCTATGTTTACTCTAGTTACATCTCCGTATTCAGAGCTTTCATTAAACCTATTGTCCCTTACAATTACTTGAGGGTAATAACCTTTTCCGCTGTATTCTAAACTACTGACAGATTCATTTATACTATCAATAGATATGTCATCAAACCCATCAAATTCAATAGAACCATCTGACACAACAAGCTCTCTGATTTTCATCACACCTGTTACATCTGACTTAACAACCGCTCTCCTGCCTTTGGGTACAATTACAGTTTTACCAAAAATCTCTTCCCCAAATTCCATTAAACCGTCTTCAAGAATTACTAGGCTTTCAAAGAATTCGTTAGTCTCATTTTCAATACGAGTATATCGCGCATTGTCTTCAACAAACAATTCCTCGCTCATAACGTCTAGATATTCATTAGATTTCTTTCTATAGAACTCTAAAGCTTCTTGTGGTTTTGCTGAATCAGCAATATCCTTAAGATATAAATCAACTTTAGTTACATCAAAAGTTCTTTTTCTAGCTTCAGCTATTTCAGATTTTACTTTTGTCGCATCTGAATTAGAGTCATATCCTTCAATGTAACCACCTTCTTTGTATTCAATAAGGTTTTTATCGTACTTTTCTATTAGTCCTTGGTCTGGAGTATTACCTCGTTCTTCGGCAATTTTTCCATTTTCCATTCTAATCGCTGTAAGCGGTGTGTTGTTTTTATCAAATAGAATATGAAAATCACCGCCCTGCAAATGTTTTTCTGCAACAGATGCGGTACACCAACTTGTTTGACTTGCAGCATATGTAAGCGCATCTACTTCAGATTGAGAGTCATCATAGTTGAGACCTTTTATGGTTTTGTATTTAACCCAGTAGGTTCCGTCTGAGTTTTTCTTTACTGTTCTTTCCTTTACAGTTTCTTGCGTTAAATCAGTTAACACTTTTGTGTAGTCAACAATAGGATTATTCCCCTCTAAAGACATCAAATTATCCAGAGCTTTTTTACTAAAAGGAGTCAAGTTATCTACTGAAGAACTGGTTCTCTTTACAAGCTTGTTTTGTGGATTATTAAAAGAGGTATAGTTAAAATTTAAAACTGTTTTTACCAAGTTAAATGCTTTGGCATATTCAGATACAGTTATTTCACCTTCCTTGAAAAGACTTCCCTGTGTATCTAGCCAGTCTAACCATTTTGAAGCTCTTTCATTTTGCTGTCCCCTTACTGATTCTACGTAGTTTTTTGTCTCGGATTCTATAGGATTTTTTTGCCCAGTTCTCAATGAATACAAGTCCAGCATCTCCTCGTTAAGCTGTTCAACTGGTATCCTTAAGTAAGCCGCTATATTGTTTTTTACGAGTTGCTGAACGTAAGGCATATTTACGGCTTTGCTCTCGTCTAAAAGTTTATTGCTCGATGTAGGCTTTGCCAGTGCTTTTCTTATTTCGTTTACTCGTATGTATTCGCCTGTTTGTTCCCGTCTGAACTCTACTACTCTATCATTTTCACCAACCAGAGCTTCAAGATTTGCTTCAATATTGCCCTTCATGCTCATCACATTGATTCCTAAGTTCTTTAGGTCTTCAATCATCTGAGCTGTAAAGCTGTCTTCTACGCCTTTCTGCTTGTACTTTTTAAATTCAGTAGTTATTGGTGTGGCTTTCTGGTCTAGTTTTGCAAAATCAATAGGGTTACCGTTCTCGTCAAGATTAGACTCGGAAATAGGGGCGCCAAATCTTCTAAGGATAGTACCTATTGCCATTGGGCTTCTTACATCTGCACCGTATTGAGGCTCACCTCTGTATTCGTTTTTAACGAATGTAAGCTTGTCATACATCTCAGACATTGAGATTCCTTTTCTGCGAGCCATGTTCTTAAGCAGTCTTTCGGATATGTCCGCTACGGCTTCCGTCTTCTCTCTGTGTAATCCAAACACAGAGGATATAGATGATACTAGAGATGCTTTTGTTTTTGGTCTGTAGATACCGAGATTTAGATTCTTTTTATCATCAGTAATCTTAGATATTTTAGCTCTAGTCTCTTTACTTCTTTTGTATTCAGCACCAGATTGACGTTCAGACTTGCCAGCCTCACTACCTTCTTTAAATCGGGTATAAGTAGCTTTAGACTTCTCTCCGAATATCTTTGTTATACGTTCGCTGTTTATAGCTTTTCTACGTACAACTCCATCCTTTACAGTAGCTGTATACTGTTCTTCTTTGTACTCACGGAACTCGGTCTTTCTTTTACCGATTACCTCTTTTTGCTTCCCAGATTTAACTGTAGGAATAGCTTCTCCAGTTTTTCTAGAGTATCTCTGGAACTTTACAGTTCTTGAAATACCGTTGCCAGCTGAGGTGTCTATACCTCTTTCCGACATGTATTTTACAATACTGCCTCCTTCTTTAATCTCTTTAAACTTACCAGATTTAAGTCTTTCAACAAAAAGGCGCATCTGCTTATTTCTTCCAGCCTCTTTTCTGAGTACGTTGTATTTAGATAGGTCTTCTTTACTTATTTTATCTAGGTCTAATTGCTTGTACCCTTCTTCATTAAGTATAGCTTTACCTTCTTCGTCTGTCAACAAATTTTCATCAACGATTTTAGACATCTCCTTAATAGGCTTTTTGTCTTTAGCCATTTCTACAGCCTGCTTAACAGCAGACTTACCGTCCTTCTTAGTAATGTACAGTACATCTAATAAGCTAACGATATCATCAATAGACGCTTTAGAGTTTTTTACACCCTTGAATCTACCTCTTTCAAAATCATCCAGTATCGCCTCTTCTTGAGGTGTAGCTGTCTTCTTGAATACCTTTTGATATAGAACATCAACAGCATCCTTTACATTGGTCTTCCCAGAAAACTTCTTTAAGTTTCTAAATGTAACACCGTCTCTGTATGAATTCGCAGTTTCTTTTGTTTCCGTTACTTTGCCAATTCTATACAAAGCATTGTCAACAGTAAACTCGTCACCCTCCATAGCATTCTCCGCAAGGAACTGAGTGAGAGATTTAGGGTCTGTTAGAGCTTCCTCAAAGTGTTTTGTCAACGACCTGTTTACCTTCTTTTTGGTGGTATCAATCGCGTCCTTAGTAGAGGCGGTGTCTCCTACCTTACCCTTCTTTGCTTTAGTAACCTGCCATCCAGACTTCTCGTCAAACTTAAGGTTGATTGTAGGATTGTTTACAGCGTCACTTACATTCTTAATGTAATTCAAAGGAAGAACAACTTCTTTTGTTTCTCCACGCATGTAAGCGTCAAACATTTCAGCATCCTCAGCTTCCATCTCTGAAGCCTCAAATGCTTCCGAGTATGCAGAAGGAGGTGGGCCTTCCATGGCAGGGGCTGTAAGCGGAGACATTGCAGCATTAAGAGCCTCGTTAGCTTTATTTATTTCCTCATCTGTAAACTCCTCTGGCTTCTTAGACTTTAATCCTTCTAGCACAGCGTCTAATCCATCCGCTAACTGAGACACAGTTTCTTTACCTTCCTGAGACAAAGAGTTGTCTACTTCTTCACTCGCAGGTGTAGCCTCTGATTTAGGTGCTTCTTCAATTAACTGGTCAAACTCATTTTGCTCAGTAGGTTCTGGTTGAGCTTCAGCAGCTTTTTCAGCAGCTTCAAACTCCTCAAATCCCTGCGCAGCATCTGGTTTTGAAAAATCTTGAGCAGACTCTAATTTAGCTCTTTCAGAATCGTACTTTTCATTTACTTCTTTGATTTTTTCTTGACGTGCCTCCTCGGAATTTATGCCGGAGTTTGCCTCTTCGGAAGCATCCATGTCTTCTAGCATCTGTAACTCCGCTGCTCTTTGAGCCTCTATCTCTTCGATAGGCTTTACAACAGGCGCTCCAGTCTCTCTATCTGTACTTGATACGTTTACTTTCTTACCTTTTCTAGGCTTTCTTTTCTTTTTAGCTTCTAATGCTTTTGCTTTGTTTTCAGCAACCTGCGTAACAACCTCTTTTTGAGACTCAGACATCTCTGAATTCTCTATAGCGTCAACAAGCTTAATGATTTCATCAGCGTCCTTAGACATGTCTTCAATCTCATCGTTGGTGTACTCATCGTAACTGTCCAACGTTTCACGGTGAAGTCTAGTGTTTTCTTTTTCTAAGCGGTTTTTCTCTTCTAATAATATCTTTTTCTGCTCTCTAGGTGCAGCAGCAATAGCGCCTTCTAACTCTTTTATTTGACGCTTATTCTCCGACATCTCTTCAGCATTCTCTAGCTTAGATAGCTTAAGCTCTTGAAGAGTTCTGTCTTGGTCTTTGTCTAATCTATCTCCAATAGCAACTTCATCTGGGTCAGCTTTTTCAGCTAGTGTACCCTTTACAGTCTTACCTAGACCTTTTGCGCCCTTACCTAAGACACCAGCAGCAGGGTCAGCGAGAACTTCAAGCAAAACATCTCTACCGCTTACCTCATCTCCAGCAGCTAATGAACCTAATGCCTCACCAGCACCACCTAGCGAACCTTCAACTCCGTACTCTAACGCTTGAGCTCTAATAGATTTCATACCAGACTTTATAGCACTCTTCGATATAGTACCACCAAGACCAGCAGATACAGCGTCAAACGCCCCCACCATCCCTGCTTTAGCCCATGCCTCTTTAGCTAATGGAATCAACATCTCTTTGTTGTCCCATGCTTTTTCTAATTCTTTAGGGTCGGATATATCTACGCCTTCTTCATTTAGTTTTTGAAGCAATGTAGAACCGAATGTAAGCATAGCAGAACCAGCAAATGCAGCACCACCTACAGCGCCAGCAGTACCAGTAATAGGTGCGAAGATTGTTCCAGCCGCAGCTCCAGAAACACCACCAGCAAGGGCAGATACACCAGCCTCTGGAGAAAGAGAAGAATCAACTAAGGATATCCCACTTTCTGGAATGGTTCTCATCATATCTGCCAAGAAACCACCTATAGCTGTCTCCCCGAAAGAACCCATCCAGTTTTCAGCAGCGTTCTTTTCTAAAACCTCTGAGTAGTAAGCAAGCTCATCAAAATCAATTGAGCCACCGTAGAACGAACGAGCAGTAATCTTACCTATTTCAGAATTAGCGATAGCTCTGTTGTAGATTCTACTGAACATAGTGTTATTCAAGAAGTCCGAAGGGTCACCCTCGTCAATAATCTTAAAAGCATTTTGAGGTTCACTATCATCATCGACAACAGTTCTTTTCTTCGTGCGTGGCTTATTAGAGGCCTCATCCCAGTCTACTTGATATGCTTCGGTTCTTACACCTAAAGATTCTTTTAGCTCTGGGTATAGCTTAGCAGCACTATATGCAAGTACGCCATCCGGAGCATCTTCCTTAGATAATCCAGTGGTCTCTCTAAATTGTTTTAGTAACTCTTCTCTAGATAAAGAAGGAGAGTATCGATAATTCTCTGTCTCGCCAGTAGAAGGAGATTCCGTAGCGACTTTTTTTTTACTAGGTTCTCCGAAGTCTACTCTTTCTGCGTAACTCGGATTTTTTTTGATATAAGCGTCAACCAATGTTTGGTCATCATACCCTTCGAATTGAGGGTATTTTTCTCTAACAGCAGCAGCTAATTCCTGTACAGAAAACTTCTGATTTTCTTGAGGGTCTTGCATAACAATATGTGTTTGTGTTACACAAAGATAAGTATTAAAAAGAAGCTATTTTCCTAGTTAATAGGTTGGTACGAGTCAACCCAATCAGTTCTCCCTACAGGCACAAATTCTCCATCTCTTTCCTCAACTAATACAAATTTATCTCCTTGCTTTATATACTTTCTAGTCTTGTTGTACGGTTTTATAGGCGTGTATTCTATGCCCATTTGTTCAGACAAACTCTCTTTAAGTTTGTTGGCTCTGTCAAACCATCCGTTTCTATTTTCCATATAATTAGGAACTCTAGCGTTTTTCCCAAATCCAGCACTACCGTTTTCATCTAACACTGGTTGACTCATTCTTGTATGTGAAATATAATACGCATCAAAGTAGTCGTCTAAAAACTGTTTTGGATTATTTTCAAATAGAGCATCTATTTTTTCTGCATCCTTTTTTGCTATGCTAAAAAAACTTGATAATTCTATACCATTCTTCTTGAAAAAATATTCTAAAGCTCTGTATTCTTGGCTGAATTCTTTTTTCGTTTTTTTACTTTTCTGAGGAGCTAAATACGGTATACCTCCTGCCCAAGTGTTTTGAGTGAATAAAGCAGATAACGCTTTATTTTCGAAATTATCAGCCCCTATTCTTAAAGCCTCTCCTTCAGCTACAGCTAAAGCTTCAGCATTTGTCAGGTTTAAGAATCGGTCTTTTTGGTCTTTTTTAGGTATGCCTATACTCTTAGCCCAAGACTCAAACTTGTCGTAAGTTACACCTTTGTTGGTGTGAGCCTTTTTACCATTTACGATTGGAGCATTTTTATTTCTGTCTTTTGCAGCAGCAGGGTCTGCTGTACTGGTAGATATTCCCCCTTCAAATTCAAGAAGATTGTCCGTATATAAAGTAGGAAGTGTTCTTTTTACAACTACACTGTTCTTACCGTCTACATTAACAGTTAGCTCAGTGTCTGTAATTCCAGCTTCTGGTATTCTCTCGAAATCGGTTTGTTCGTCTTCGGTTACTTCGTCAAACTTAGTATCCTCAATTTCTAATCCTCTTTTAACCACTTCGTCCTCAGCTGTTGGCGGGCCATAAACCGCTTTTTCGGTCACTGGCTCTTGAACCTTCCGCTCGTTATCTTTTTTTCCAATAATATTTTCTAACCTCTGCTCTCCTCTATCACGTTTCTCTTCAGGTGTTAGCTTTCTCAACTCTGGCATATCATCCTCACCGTCTCCTAAAACACTACTTGTTTTTTTTGATGGCTCCTTATCTGTCTTGCCAGCCTCGCCTTCTTTTACATCAGCATCAAACATCCCTCCGCCTGTAGCTTTAGAAGCAAATCTATTTGCTGAGATTTTACCAAGCTTTTCCTCATAAAGAGCAATTGCTTCTTTTCTAAAAACATCATCTCTGGTGAATTTATCCATAACCTCAACAAATACTTCATTGCTAATATTTCTAGGGTCTAAATCTCTTTTTGCAATAGCATAAGAAAGAGCTACATCTGCCTGTAATTCTGGATTGTCATTTAATTCATATTCAAACTCACGAATAAGAGAAGTGTTTGCTTTCTCTGCGCTCTCTGCATTTATAGTCAAAAACTTATGCTCCTTTTCCCAAGCAGATGGGGCAAAATAAGTTCCAAGCTTTACGGATTTTTGAACAGGCACAGTATTCGCAGCGTTAGGCTGTCTTTGACCACGAGGTGTAGCAGATTCTGGAACCCACTTACCATCTATCTGATACAAAAGATTACCGTTTTCGTACTTTGAAGCGGTTATGTCCGAAGGGTTTAATATGTTATTTAGGTTGTTATCAAAGTCTTCCCTTGTGCCTACATATCCATTCCACCTTACTTCATCTGCCTCAGCTGCTCTAGCTAATGGGATGCCTATCTGTGTATTGTAATCAGCTACTTTTTGCTTCATCTGAGATGAAAGCTGCTTTGCCTCTCTGAGCGCAGATGGGTCTCCAGTTTGCTCGTATCTTTCACCAGCAGCCTCGTAAGCCCCAAACAAAGTTTCCATATCTGTCTTATATATACCTTGAAGCTTGTAGCTGTTATCGTTAAAAGCTTTTTCACCTCCAGTTCTATAGAGTTCTGTATCTCTTTCCTTGCGCTTCTTCTCTTGACGAGCTTGCTCTTGCTGCTCTAGTGCGTATCCTTGCTTACCTAATTCTGGTACTTTAAATACTACTTGTCCTAGTGGTGCGGCCATTACTTATTTTTTTTAGCGTTTTTTGCGAACTTCTTAAACAGTTTTCGAGCGTAAGAACTTTCTTTGGCTATTGAAGCTGCTTGCTTTGGATTTAATATCACTTCTTGTCCTGTGGCTTCACCAACTTTAATACCGTTTTGTACGATATCAATAGGATTGGTACTGTGATTAAAGTCACCATTAGTCATCATACCCCCTTGTTCTTTCCCAAAGGGCACTGTCTGCTGCATTCCAAAACCAGTTAAAAACTTTTTATTACTAGCCCTAAGTCTCCTTCCGAGGTCTCTTTCGTAAAGCTGCTGTGGCGACATATCTCTAACAAAAACAGTTTCCCCTACTTTTAAGTAAGTTTGGTCGGGGCCAAGCATACTCTCGTCAAATTGGTCAGCTGGTATCTGAGGCTGACCTTCAAAGTATTTAAATTGCTCATTAACAGCGTCACCCTGAAACATCTTTCCTACAACAGTCTCTAAGTTCCCTTGAGGCGGTATGTTCACAAATCTTTGTGGCGGACTGGCGGGCATAGGATTTTGACTGAAATTAAAATAATTGTCATTATTACGAGTGCGGTACTGCATTAACCTTTGTTCAGCCCTTGCTTGTTCAAGCATTTCATTTGTAGTGTCTTTGGTTGCTTCTGTAGCTAAATCCGAATCCGATTCAATCTGCGCATCTGCCGTTGTTCCTGTAGTTGTTTCTGTAGTTGTGCCTCCTGTTGGTGGAGGAATAATGGTCATCCCGTCCATTGGGTCATCAATTGGAGCTTCGCTATTTACAAGAGATTTAAAATCAAAGTCTTTCATCCCGTACATCAAACCCGTACCTATACTACCAATACCGCTTCCAATGTTCCCTAGCGCTGCTTGATAGCCCTTGTTAGCCATTGAGATTTCATTTCTGCTTCTCGTCTCTTTTCTGCCTATAGTTGCTGCTTCCGCAGCTGCTAATTGCTGTCCAGCCTGCATTCTAAGAGCTCGCTCTCTACCAAGCATTTGTTGCTGCTGTCTATTTGCGAGTTGATTCGCTGAACCTAATCCACCTACTAAGGCTCTACCACCAGCGCCTTGAAGAGCCTGTACTGATGAAGCAAAATTAGATTGGATAGCATCGTTTTCCATTCTTGCTATTTCTGAATCGTAAGCGTTCTTATAGTTCTCGTAATATTGCGCAGGCGTTTCTAAAGACGGTGCAGCAGCTTGAGCTCTTTCGAACTCAGCTCTTGCTTTTGGGAGTTGGCTTAAGCCGTAAAGACTCTGTGCTGTCCCCATAGCAGCCTGTAGGTAGCCTCCTACATTGTACTTTTTAATTTCTTTGCGCTTGCTCTTCATATTGCAAATTTAATATTTTTAGTTGACTCTGTCATTATGCAACCTTGACCTGTCGTAGCTTAAAGATAAGGCATGCACTTCAAAGGCTGTTGTGTCAGTACTGGTTAGTTTTATTTTCAAGAACACATCCCTCATTGGGTCTCCGTCTATACGTGCCGAATGCTCTACAAATACGTTATTTCCTACAGATATATTAGAGATATTAGAGGTACACTGAATAGTCTTTCTGTCTGTAATACCGCTTATTTCCATCGCAGTTCCAGTTAGTGTAGAACCAGAGGCGGTCTTTAGTATATCGCCAGTAACGAACGGTAACTTATTTATAGGTGTTGTAAAAGTGACTTTATCAAAAGATATAGAGTCAACTTCTCCTAAATATATTTGATGTCCTGTAGATACCTCAGTATCTCTGGGAATCATAGCATATCTGTGCCCTTCTCTTACGTCAAAATCACTTGTTGATATTGTAGTGCGCTGGTCAGAAGTTTTTAATATTGAAGACCAAGAACCGTTTCCTTCTACAGCTATGGATTCAAACACCTTAACCATAGATGGGTTTTTATTAGAAACAACTTCTATCATAGAATCGTATTGAGTTCCATAAAAATTATTTCTAGTGATATTCACATTGTGTTTCCAAGGAATTCCAGTAGAGCTGTCAAAGCTGTACAAATCGTTGTTTACATTAACATACATTGTAGGCTTAAAGCTGTACTTACTCCCCCATGCACCTTCTTTATGCTTGTAAGAAATAGTAAATCCTGTGTCTTTTTGTGTAGCATCGCCAATTGTAATAGCGTCTCCTTCACAGGTGGTAGCAGGAAGTGTTACTTTTCCTGTAGATAAGTTTACTGTACCTATTGCGCTAAACCCGTAAGCGGTGTTTGTTATTAGGATATTTATTGTAGCGTTACTATTGTAATAAGAAGAGTCTACTAAAACTCCAAGTGTTTGAAATGCAGAATCTACGAAAACAATACCGTTTCCTATATCTTCCCAGTTGCCACAGTATGTATTCCAAAGATTTCCAAATGTATTCCAAATGACCGTTTGAGAGGTAAATGTTATTCCGTTTACGGTAAATGCAGCATTTGCGTCTACAGGTATAGTGTTATCGTCACTTCCTATGGTAATTATAGAGCTGTAAATAGGTTCTACGGTAATTAAGTATTCGCCATTGTCTGGGTCAAAACCACCTACAACTCTTATTCTGTCTGAGTTAGATATTAAAGACTTAAATCTTTCCTCAAAGAAACTACTCATTCCTTTGTCGCTAATCGGTGTTATACCGTCAGCTGAAAGCCTGATTACCTTTCCTGCTTCAGCGTCTACGAAGTATACAACTCCAAATCTTTCTACAACAGACTCTGGATTGTTGGTTCCAAAATTACCAGCGTAGTAAGAAGCCTCACCTAATACTTTGTCAGAAACAGTGAGATTTGATTTTCCAGAAGCATACTCAATAATATTTCTGTTCACAGATATATTACTAGCCTTGCTTTGTTGAAGAACAGCCACCGCCTCATTTCTGTTAATCAATGATTGGACGCTACCTTCGGCCAATCCTAAATCTTTCCAGTTAGCCAAAGATAGATTGAAACTAGACAGTCCAAGCCTTTCAGAATCCAATAAATATGGTTCAGAGTACGTTATAGATGATTTTCTATGAACTGTTTTTGCGTCTGGTATATAAGCAAAAGGCCTACCGATAGAAGACGAATTAGACTTAAAGAAGTCACTTACAGAGTAATCTTCTATAAATTCTATAATACTGTTTCTACTAGACGCATTACTAAACGTTAAATATTCAATATCGTCACTAGATACAATACAGCTTCTGACTCTAAAATAAACATCACCAATAGAAAGCTCTATTACTTTGTCTGGATTTGATACAGTGTATGTCCCCGAAGTTGCGGTTATGTTCGATGTCGCATGAACGGTATAAGTGCCGTCAGATTCGTATACATTACCAACGGTTATTGTAACGCTAGACAATGTAATGATATCACCTTTGAAGACCTTTACATTGGTAGTAAACTTGACATCTGTAGGAGTTCCCGTGGTAACTGTTATAGGAACAGAAGTAGACGTTCTTTCTCCAGAATGACTGCCACTTGTAACAGGATAAGACTTTCCTATTTCATAATAAACATCTTCTTCTTTTTCTTTTCGGTCTCTATATACCTCTACTATACAGTCTTTAAACCACTTGCTGGTGTTGTTCAATACAGAAGAGTAATTAAACAAAGTAGCGCTTGAATTATTTTTAAGAACTAAAAAGTCACCAGTAGTAGCGTCTTTAGCTGCTTCTGTTATTTTTTCTAGTATAGGGTTTGACTTTTCATCATCGGTTAAAGTGACAAAATCAACAACCTCAAACTCCTCTTTGGTTCTTAAATTAGCTCCGTATTTAATTATTCTAAGTTTATCTCCTTGTTCAAAGTTATAGTCAATAATAGCCCTAGACGCCTTAGTGTAACTACTATCCTTGTTAAATAAAGAGTTTAAAGAAACATATATGTTGTCCTCACTTGAGAATACAGTGGTTTTGCTAATATTATTGCTTGGTATGAAAGCACCCTTAACGCCATACTGAAACTGAAGCTCCTTGCTTCCGAATCCAGTGTATACAGGAGCCCAACGCTTAGACCAAAAAGGCGGTTGGTGTTTTAGTCTCATGACAACAGAAGCCGCTCCATCAAGGTCGTTTTCTTGGCTTCTGTTATTTAAATGCTTTACAGCAACATTTCCTAATTCTTGTACCCCAGATGTTCTTCCTCTGTCATCGTAGTATACAATACCTAGTGAGTGTTCTGAACCAGACTTAAATGCTCTTTCACCTACAATATTAGTAAACAATCCATTCGTTCCCTCGTAGAGTTCGGCATCAACAAAATAAAATCTTGCGTTAGACGGGTTTAGCTCAAATTTATTGGTAGATATAACCTCAGCTACTCTACCTCCGCTATCAGAAAGCTCAAATATGTTTAATTCAGCTTTGTTTCCTCTTACAGTATAGGTATCTAAAGTAGAACCAGAAATAAGTAAGTCAATATTTAAAGACATCTTACCCTTAAAAGAACCAGACTCTATTTGAAATAAACCACCACCACCAACAGTTTCTCTTAGCCTTGAAAACCTCCTGTCCCCTGTTGATGGGTTTAAAAACATTTTATATTTCTTAGACTCTAGCCTTGTTCTTACAAGAGATTTTATTTGCGCTCTGGTTGTGTTCGCTGGAACTTCTATAACTTCTTTTATCTGCGCGCCTTCCGTAGACAAGGTTATAGCTGGGTCAAAATCTGCTCCAACACCAGTAATAGTGCCCCATATAGTGTTAAGAAGGTTACTTACAAGACCTCTACCGTAAATATACGCAGGTTTAAAAGCTGCAAACTTTTGTTGAGTATCGTCATTCTTTACCTTATACTCAATTTCTAATTGATTAGGATTTAAAACTATGTGCTCGTCATTGTCACCAGCAATGAGTATATCCTTAAAGTCTACAAAGAAGTTAAGTATGAGTTTAGAGTCTTTTGAAACCCCGTTGACATCAATGCTAGAATAGTCTATATCTACTATTCTTTGCTCCCCATTACTTATGCCTCCATCTAAATCTCTGACCGTAACATCTATATCAAAAACATCTGGTGTCGATTTATAATTATCTATCAGCTCAACATCAGCATCTATGTTCTCGTAACCCTCTCTGTAAGAACCATACATGAGCCTATTAGCAACAACCGCTTGAGCTCTTGCAGATTGAGGTACATTGTCATAAATCTTGTTTTTCTCTTCTTCTGGCATATAAGAGCCTAACACATCATCTGTAAATTCTACTTTGGATGCGGTATTGGTGTTGTTGTTTTCTAATTCCTTAATCTCAAAAAAACGACCGTTTACCCTTCTTGCGTAAACAACTATTTTCTTTACGTCAGCTACAGAATTTAATACAGATACGTCAATTTGATTAAAGAAGTTCTTTTGGCCATCGTTGTTTAGGCCGTCAGCAAGCTGTGAATTAGCCACAGACAAAGAAGAGTATGGTGATAAGCTTGAGTGCTCACCATCATCATAAATATATTTGTAAGCAAATTGATAGTTATTACTCTTTATGTTACTTTCCTCAGTTATGCTTGGGTTGTTTTTAACCACATAATCTGGAGCTCTTAGAGGTGGTTGTTTTGCTACGGTGAGGTTTAATAGTTTCTCTTCGTCATTACCACTAGTTAAGCTTGACGGGTAATCTCCAGATAGAGCTCTGGTTATGTTCAACTTCATTGGTGGATTGATATTGTCCGTCCAATAAAAAAGAGTCTCTTCTTTTTCGTTGATTACAACATCACAATCTGCGTAACTAAACTTTCTTAATCTTAATACGCTGTCTTCGTATATCTTTTCATACTTTCCTATGGTTAGGTCTAGTCTGTATATACCGTGATTACCTAGATTGTTATGTAATAAGAATATGATTTCTTTATTGTGTTCGTTTGATACAGAGCCTATAACCCTGTTGTCTCCACTAGGAAAAGCGTCTTGTGCAGTTTTTGCACCAACCACTTCATTACCCTTTATGTTTTTTATCACCCCAGCTGTACCCTCATCATCGTTTGATACACGAACATTGAGGTTATCTGTCATTTCAACAGCCTTTACAAGTTTCTGGTCAGTATCTGAATTTAAATACTGAGGTATGAGTTTATCAATAGCCATAGATTAACCTTTAGGGCTTTGCTTGAAGTTCTTTCTAATAGTTTTGAAAGCCTCCTCTTTAGTAAATGATTTAAGACGAGCGTTGGCTAGTCTGCGTTCATTGTAGTACTCTTGTCTAGCTCTTGACTTCTCTCTTGCTGGTACGTTAGCCTTACGCTCAATAAGTCTGTAATACATATAAGAACGAAGAGCATTCTCTGCGTAGATATGTACACTAGGATTTTCACTGCGAGCCTCGTCAGCGATATACTCTATAACAATCTCGCTGTATCCAGAAGTGCTGTACAGCTCTATTCTGTTTTGCTCGTTGTTTATTCTAAACTCACCAGAGTATTTACCACCGC
>Ga0206126_10001856_pt1 | contig 24385 bp, 19 predicted proteins | sample Helgoland_Spring_5_FD_148621 | JGI IMG/M metagenome (GOLD analysis project Ga0206126, IMG submission 148621) | Pelagic subsurface seawater microbial communities from Kabeltonne, Helgoland, North Sea - Helgoland_Spring_Bloom_20160412_1 | ecosystem: Environmental > Aquatic > Marine > Epipelagic ...
AACTATGAATACGTCAGGGTTTTCCCTGTACTTATCCACAGCTTTCTTACCCATCAGTAGTTTACCTGTTATAACATCCATGATAGGGCAAGGTGTGGATGCTAATATCATTGCCTTGAATACATTAGGATCGTCACAGATAATACTTATCCCTGAAATCTGTAAACCTAAACCACCTAGTTGTTGTGGTGTACCTAAGAGCCTACTGTTTTTTCTTCTGTTGCAGTACTCGTCTTGTTTCATTGTACCTTGTGAATAACCAAACAAACTAAGCTGTAGACCTGATGTTGTAGGTAACAAACAACTATCATTACCTCCACCACCCATAACTGTAGGTGCTATACTTGACATAACTGGTGCTGCTTCACCTGCACCTGTAGCATTGTAGTTGTTAGTCGTACTGTCAGTGTTGTTGTTACTACTTACAGTTGAGTCCTCGTAGTTGTTACTGAAGTCACCTAACTCTACATTGTCAGCTAGTGCAATCGTCACCAAGGACAGCTTTAAAATCAGGATCTTGGCAGAGAAGCTTAGTAGCTGCCTCAGGGTTACCAAGAAGGGAGAGTGTTCGAGCATTTAAGTTTCTCTGACATTTGGGTTCATTGTTAGGACAAACAGATGGGTACTCTATGATTGTAGATGAACAACCAGTTAGGATAACTGAGAGTAAGATACATTTAATTATCTTTAGCATTCATAGCTTCCATCATTATACGAATAGACTTAATGTTCTCATCTATACGAGCTAGAGTTAGAGCCTGGGATTGTACTACAGTCTCTAGTCTTTCAATACGTACCTCTTGCCTGAGTATTTCCTTAGTGTTATTCTTTACGTTGTTATCTAAGGATGACACATACCAGACAAGGGCTATGGTTTGACACACTATAGCTACAACTAATGTAATAGGTACTGACTTAGAGAGATGCCATTCTGTGTCTTTGTTTATCATTTAGTAAATCCTGCTCCGAAGTATAGGCCAACTATAGCTGACACAATGTGAGTATCTAAAGGTGTTATGACAAAGCCAGATGCAGCTTGCCATCTTACAGTCTCGTTAGCACCAAGTAGCCAGTTAAGTATACCACCCTCTACCTCAGTGTAACCTACAATTACATTTACTTCAGGATAGAATACAGCAACTAACTTAGGTAATACTATGATAGCAAACACAGCAGACAGGGCTATGAGCCTACGTGTCCAAGCAAAGTGTTTGTCATTCTTACCAGCATTACGAGCCTCATCTACAGCACCCCTGTTGAACTCAGCTCTTTGTAATAGCATCTCGTTCTGTGCTTGTTTAGCTTTAATGCTTTGTCCCCATATGGACATGACCCCACCGAGAACGGTAGAGCCTAGCATTGTGATTAGTTCTAATGGTAATCCAAACATTTATTTATATCTCCACCCTTCTGTTGAGCCAAAGCCTGAAATCTCTGAAAGAAGTTTTCGTAGCATAATCTTTACCTGTATCTATTTCAAAAGTACTTCCGTCTAATAATTCGTATTCAAACCCTGCGTTTCCATTCGCCAATTGTTTAGGAGTGTATGCTAAAATAGTGGGTTGGGACTTAGACTCTGCTACCATATTATAATCTATAGCTCGTCTTGCACCTAAGCCTCTTAAAACAATGCCATTTTGAGTGAATACTTGTAACATACCAGTTTGAATAATTCCCATATCAGGATTATTTTTTGCCATTTCTTCATAAGCAGGTTCCATATCATTGTATTCGTGACCATTCCCTGTGTTCCAAGCAAAAGATATTACACCCTCAAACGCACCAGTTGGAATGTCTGTCAATGAAACATTTTCGTCTATTATTGCTTTTTTAACTTTATCTTCAAAAGCAGTAAGAGTTGCTTTGGTAAATTCCTCATCTGTCCTGTAGTCACTTCTCCTTACTCCATCTTTTTCTACGTTATCTAATATAACATTAGCTGGATCAAAGTTATCTCTAGTAACACCAGCAGCTTGTAAGGTAGGCCACCTTCTAGCTTCACTTTCTGGTAAGTCTATAATATTACCATTATGTCTGTACTGTAAGCCCCTTGTTGGGACAATACCATAAGCCAAAGTAATGCCTACATCAGTATAGTCTGCATCACCTAAGTGTGCTACGTCATCTTCTATATCAGGTAACTCACTAAACAAGTCATTCACTACTTGTGAAGGTGTAAATCTCTTTGCATTAAAGTCTTGTATCTTTGAATATGTATTAGCATCTAAGGTTCCTGTAACTGGTAATCCTTCTGCTTCTTGGAATGATCTTAGAGCAGCTTGAGTACCTGCACCTAGAACACCATCAATACCTCTGGGTACATAACCTAGCTCAGTTAAACCAGCTTGAGCAGACTTAATAGCTTCTTGGGTATCTGTAAAACTAGCATACCCTGTACCTATTGTATTAATAACCAAAGGACTTGAGTACCTATTTGGAGATTGTCTTCTTCCTACAACCCCTACTTCACTACCTTTCACATCTGCAGTAGATGTAGTTTCTTGAACGACAGGTGGAAACTTTGCAGCCCTCTCCTCTTTTGTCAAAGACCTAGTAGCAGTGGACATTTTCTTAGCTTCCATTGCACTTTCTTTAGCCATCTCTTCTGTAGGTACACCAGTATCCTCAAAAATGTCACTCAAAGCCTCAAAGTCTATAGGTTCTTGAGTATCCTCAAAGACATCACTGAATTCTTCAAAGTTAAAATCAGCCATGTTACTTGTTTCTCTCTTTTCGTTTGGTTCTGATCTCACCATTAAGACCAATAAACAAGCCACCAATAGGAATCCTATCAAATTCAGCAGCTGTCCTTGGGGTGTCATAAGGGTTCTCCTTAGTACCTACCTCTGTGTCTTGTGAGCCTAAACCTGTTACCCCTATCTCTGGAGCATTTACTTCCATGTTAGCATCTCTTTGAGAAATTGCATCTACAGCTCTGGTTACATCACCTTGTCCTGCAGACTCTCCTATTGTATTGACAACTGCTGAGTCATTAGATGTAGTTGGTATTTCTATATATGGGTCATTCCTTGCACCTACTGGTTGCTCTCCTCTCATAGCTAATGCTATAGCTTCTCTTTCAGCAACGTAAGCTTCAGGTTCTATTTGTGCTGCAAGCCTTGACAAATATACAGATGATGAACGCATGTCTAATAACCGCCTGAAGTCAGCTTCTTTAGGTAGAAGATTTAAGAATCTATTACGAGCTTGTGTTATGTCACTACCAGCTTTTTTTGATATCATCATACTCTTGCCAGTTATTACCCCTGCTACGTCAACTGAGGTAATAGACTTAAACTTATCAGTATATGCTTTACTTACATCACCACCATAGTACTTATCTACAACAAAACGTAACCCTAGTATATCAGGGTCTGTAGTATTAGCATCTATATTGTATACACGTTTAGTTTCATCAAAGACAAAACTCATAGTACTAGCATCTGATCTAATACGTTGGTCATACTGTGCTTTCTGTGCACCTAAAGATCTATACAGCATGACTTCAAGAGCCTCACCCTTTACAGGGTCAACAGATTTGAGTGACTTAATCATTTTTGGTAAACCAGCACTTACTTCTTCTCTGACACCCTTAAATGAAATAGGTTCTTCTAGTATATTTATCTGTTCTAAACTTAAAGCTAATCCTGCAACATTCTGGAAGAAACCATTCCTGAAACTTTCATCTCCTTCTAAAATTGTTTTAGAACTAAACCCTTTACTTACTGCACCATATGCTTTAGTACCTACCCATCCCTGAGCATTTGTCATACTGTTCCACTTAGCTTGTTCGTCAGGATTGAGTAGAGATATTGCACTTACTCTGTTTTTCTCTATATCAGCAGCTCCACCTGGTTTCTGATACTCAATTAGGTTTGCAAAGGTTGACATAAGACCATTGGTTGTGACAATGTCTGTACTAGGTATATCTGAAGCTTCTACTGGTAAATTTTCAAGATCAGGAAATCTGGCATCTAACAGATTAGCCGTGACTTGATCTAATTGAAATTTTTCACTACTAATTTGTGCTGCAAGCATTATGTCAGACAATTTATTACTCTTACTAAGAATACTGAGAGCAAACTTAATTTTTCTTTGTTGTTCAAGAGTATCTTTTGTTAAGATTGATATTTTACCTTCAGATGTAGAGATACCCAGTTGCTTAAAGGTTTCTTCAATGTTATTCATTTCTTTGTCAAACTGTGCTCTATCTGCTGTATCAATAGAGGAAGGTATCTTAGCATTTAATTCTGATTTAAGTGCTAAGAAACCAAGGAATCTTGTTTGTAACATTTCACCTGTAATGGGAACACCTGCTTGATCTAATGCATTATATGCATTAAGTGTGTCATCAAGAAAAGTTTTTTGCATCTGTTTATATATAGGTTGAGCATTTTGCCATTCACTTGCATCTGTTATTTTTGTATTATCAAATGCAATTTTCATTACTTCACGAGAGTTTATTTGAGCAGCTAACTCTTCTGTTGTAGGTTGTTCAATACCCTGTTTTATTAGACTAAGCCTTGCAAAGTTTAATTCCCCTTGTCCTTCTGGGGTTAGACTCAAGTTATTAACTAAAATCTCTGCTTCAGTACGTGCAAACATCTCAATAGGTTGACCTGTAATAGTTTCCTTTAATGCACTATACTCTGCATCATTAACATCAATTCCTCTACCACCAAATCTTAGATCAAGCATAGTAATTTTTCTGTTGTAATCATTTTCATTAAGATTACCTTGCTCCAACTGCTGCTGAAAAAAGTTTAACTCATCAGAGTACTCAGCCTTTTGTTCTCTTTCGAATATGTCTTTACGTTCAGTGTACGAGGGAGCTGAAGCAGCAGCTTCTCTTTCTGCTTTGTCCCTAGCTCTAGCCGATTCTTTAGCACCTGTAGCTAGAAAGTTAAAAACACTAGCTGTTGCATTAGCTTCTTGTACAGCTTGCTCAGGTCTAACCTGTGATGTTAGTTGTGGTGAAAATATACCAGCCATGTTTTAGTCCTTTTGTAAAAGTTGAGATGCCCATCGTGCTGCAGTCCCCTTGTCATTTTCGTATAGTGTTCTTAGGATGAAAGAGTAGTCGTCAACTGTAGGTGTAAGTAGTCTAAGAAGATCTGTCTTCCTGTTGTAAGATAGTGGTGATTTAGAAACAAGAGTTCTAGTATCTCTTAAGATTTGAGAGGCACGTTCAGGGTCTTTACCGTAGATGCTCCAAGCTAGTTTAGACTTGGACAAGACTTCCTTTTTAAGAGCCTTGTTGTTCTTACCTAAGTCAAAGGTTCTTCCCATCTGGTTGTAGTACTCAGTTACTTGCAGTGGTGTAAAACCTAGTATAGATATAAGAGCATCTGACAAACCAACTTCGACAGGAACCCTTAAACCCTTACGGTTTCTGTATGTGTCATCTGCTATAATACCGACAGCTTTAGCAACTGAGTTTATACCTGAGAAGTTTCTGAGTATTCTTAGTGAGTCTTCTGTAAGTGTAGATGTCTGACCGTTGACTAGGTTATTGACAAGGTTAAACAGTGCTTCCCCACCAGTATATACGATACTACCTGATGGACCACCTATAGCTGTAAGAACATTTTCTTCTGTAAACTTATCAATGATGTCATAAAATGCAGGGATAGGAGCCATACGTTCTGACAGGGCTACATCAAAAGGAGTGAAGTGATTAAGAAAACCATCCATCACACCATACTTCATAGTTATAAACAACGCCTTGTCTGTGTCATCATTAGGGTCAAGGTCAAATGTTTCTGCAACTTTTTCTGCAAGAAACCCTCCACCTAAACCTGTGAAACCAAAGAACGGCATTGTAATAAAACCTAGTTTAGCTCTTTCAGCTTTAGTTAGATCACGACCAACAAATACTTGTTCTGTTGTACGAAAGAAATATGACAACCACTGTGTAGGTACTTTACCCACACCACTCTGTAAAGCTGAACGAGATGTGTTACTCATGTTCTGTGTGAGAGTTTCAGTTCTTGTCACTATATAGTTTATAGCTTCTTCTGACAAAAAAGATACGTCAGGATTAGCCTTTTTAAACTCTAGTGCTGCACCCATAAAACCATTAGACTTAGCTGTTGATTCACCAAAGTTAAATGGTTTTAAACCTACGTTGAAAATAGCTTTACCTACCTTAGATGCTTTGAAACCAACTCTGCCAAATGTATTTCTTGAAGACTTACCTGTCAGAGCACCCGTACTTGCTGCTAATTCGATACTGTCGCCCATAACTTCATTTGGTAATACTTGACGAAATAACTCTGCAAGATCTACAGTATCTTCTTCACTTAGTTTAATAGCCTTAGCTAAACCCTTTAAACCTAAACTTTCTGTGGCTATGTCATCTGTTCCACTCATAACTACACGTAAGATACTAGAACCTGTTAGTGCTCTTGAGGCCACATCTAATCCTAGTATAGCTGCAGCATTTAGAATCTGAGATGACTGTAAATAAGCTTGTGACAAGTTAAATGAGAATGCAGAAAAGAAACCTGTCTTTAGTAGTAGTGCTTCAGACCCTTCTAGATTAACTTTCAAACCCCAAGCATCATAAACTTGTTCAGTTACTTCATCAGCAATAACTTTCATTTGATCCTGTAAGTTACTTGTCATACCTAATCTATTTTTAACAATCTGCTGTAATTCACGCATACGACCAGCTTCAGGACTTGAGCCAACTACTTTAGCTGTCAGGAATAGTTTCTTAAAGTTAGAACCTTGACCTACCTCAACGCCAATATTAACGCCTTCTTTTTTCATCAAACGAACTTGTTCAATCCACCCTTGCATAGCACGATGTGTGTAAACAGAACTAGCATACTGGTGGGCAGCTGATCCATACTGATCTACAATAGAAGACAATGGGCTTGGGTTATAAGCTGAAGATCCACCGTATTCTGTAAGTGGTGTGTCACTACGAGCCATCTGGTTGTGGACATATTCTTCTACAGATTCACCATTGAAGACTTTATCAAAAGGATCTTCAATAGTATCATCTCTTAGTTTACTGCCTATGTTACCTTCTGTAATATCTATTTTGTTAGCTGTTAACCACTTATCCATATCAGCTTTAGTATTTATACTAGGACTCCAGCTGTTGTTTGCTTGGATAACTTCAGTAATGCTTTCGTCTGTAATCTTGTCAGTCTTGTAAGCAGCCTGGATAGCTTGTAATTCTTTTGTTGCTAACTGTGCTGTTTGATCACTGAATGCTGTAAGGATAGTCTTGACACCCTTACCACCTGTTAAGAACAAGAAGTATTTAGCCAAAGGATTAGTACGTCTACCATAAGCTGAGTAACCCAAGACATCACTAGGTTCTATAACTCTTACTGTAGAGGGTAGTATAACATAATCCTGACCACTCCAAGGAGAGTTAAGTTCCCATACTACAGTGTCTTGAGGTATATCGTCTACCTCTTTAGCATACAGTTTGACACCATTCATATTGTCAAGAACCTTAGCATCATCAGGTAACTTACTAAGTGTAGTTCTTCTAGCAGGTAAGAAGATACCCTCTGCTACTTGCACTGAGTTCTTGAAACCTTTAGATATATAAGACTTTAGTATTTCTTGAGAAGTAAAAAAGTATGCAGCATCTGACAAATCTTGAGAAGCTTTAAAAGCATCCAACACTTCTTGAGAAGGTTGTTCGTTTGTTTTACCTACCCAGTGAGCTTTAAAGTTTGTTTCACTCCACTCCTTACGTAGTACACTCTCAGGTCCATCTCTTAGTGTTGCCAGTACACCATTCAACATATTTGTGTCATCATAGTTTAACTTAGCTATTATTTCTTTCTTCTTATTTCCTGTCTTGCTAAGATATTTATCAGCAGCAGCTGAACGAAGAGCAAGTGTATTTAGTTCTGAAACATCCCTTGTAGCTGCTGAAGCAACATACTTATTGTCATACAGTTTGCCGATGGTTTTAGTCCAAGCATTTTGAACTAGCTTTGTATCCAAACGTCCCTTTAAACCAGATGACAAATCAGCAGCTTCAGATACTTTTACCACATAGCCTAAAGATAGGTTGTCAGGGTCTAAAGGTATTACTTCACCGTCAGTTTTCTCTGCAATTTTTCTAGCACCACTAGGTGCCTCACCACTCTTTAAGGGTTTGAATGCTGTTCCATCTGTACCCTTACCTATAAGAAAATCAATAGATGACGTTTGAGTATCTATAGGATTAAACCTAGTGTCATATAAATTATACTTAAAGGTTCTTGTAAACTTTTCTACAGCAGCTACCTTTAAGGCTTCTTGGTCTACAATACGAGCAGCTGTAGGTACAGCACCTGTAGCCTCACCCTTTATAACAGTTGCAACAATATCATTTGTGTCTTTAATCTTTTGTGCCCAACCAGCAGATGGCCTTACACCACCCCCATTAAGATCTACAGCACTAGACTGTAGGTTAGCTGTGTTAAGAGGATCAATATCTTTAGAGTGTAAGTTGTCAGCTACTTTGTTAGCTTCTTCTACACCACCTAAATTACCAGCACGAGTAGCTACTGTTGTAGATTTAAGAGATGCTACTTTAGAAATACCTCTAGCTATACTAGCAGTCTTACCTACTACACCTACAAAACCTAATAGATCTAGTGTACCAAATATTCTATCCCAAGATGCGTCTGGGTTGTAGCCTTTGCCGTATACTTCTCTAACCATCTGAGCATAAGCAAATGCATTGTCCTTACCCAAACCTTCTTTACGTATATCATCTACATATTCTTTAGCAAACCTACGCATCTCTTTAGGGTCAGCTGTGTCAAACAGAGTAGAGAGTAAACGATCTCCCTCACGAGCTGTACGATTGGTAAGGTTTTCATACCAACCAAATGCTGTAGCCCTTAGTATCTCTCTATCAATTAGGTCAATACCATAACCAATGTAACTCTTACCCTCTTGTTCGACAGCAGCTTGTTCCATTTCTTCTGTAAGTATCTGTAAGTTTTTGTAGTAACGAGTTTGAGTAGCTGTGTATCCTTCACTACGACTAAGTACATCATCTTCTATGTACAGGTCATCTTTATTGTAGATACCAAATAGTTTATTTTCACCATCTGAAATAACCTCTGCAAGTTCTATAGTGTCTTCTTTGTTGTCAATAGCCCTTGTCACTTTTCTTTTAAATGACATAGATGCTTGACTGTTTATTCGTTCTGATGCTTCTTCAGGTGTCTCATTACCTTTAAGTATTGCCTCATTATCTACATTAGGTGGACGTACAAACTCTGGTCCATAGACATCTTGAGAGTCTATAAATCCACCAGTCTTGTTTTCAGAAGTATCAATAAATTCCACAGTTATACTCCAAACCTTTTTCCAAGTTTTTCAAAACCACCTAGTTCCATACCTAGATTAGCTACAGCACCTGCTGTCTGTGCTCTACTTTGAGCCATTGTTATTTCTTGGGATAATCCTGACATCTGACCTGCAAAGCCAAGGTTACCACCTAACTGTGATGACAAAGAAGCTTGGCCACCAGCTAGACCTGAACCCCCTGTCACTCCCATAGCTCCAGCTTGTACCTGTGACTGTGCTCTACGTATCTGTGCCTCACGTATAGCCTGACGTTGGCTTTTCCTAGAGGCTAGTCCTTGCTGACGTGCTTGTGCTTTAGATGCTTGTCTCTTTTGTTGGACGTTTACTACTGTACCAAGTACCAATAATGCTTCTGCCATTTTATTTACTCCTTAAATTCATAAACAACCCAATCGTTATCTTTTCCTACATACTCAAAATTTAACATACGTACAAGTTTACTCATTTTACTTTCAGGTTCTACAGCTGCAAATACAGCTTGATAACCTACAGTTTTCCAAAACATCCACCAGTTATCTAATAGTGTTTTCATTTCTAAGAAGACTTCTTTTGTCATCTTATCTATAGTAGGTAGGTGAACTATAATAAACTCTTCGTTATACTCTAACCTTATACTAAAACATGAACCTCTTATTCCATGTAAACTTTTAGAAACGGGTATTGACTGCATTAAGTATTCCAAAGCCTAACAGTACAAAATCTTTACCTTGTTCACTCTCGAACCTAAGGCGCATACTGCGACCATGACCTCTCATTTTTAGCCGTGTGGTTACGACTTTTTCAGGATAGTCCCATGTGCCTAAGCTGGACTCGTTAACAACAGGAGTATACTTTAGTCTGTATGCCTGTTGTGGTGATGATGACGTGTTAGTACGGAAGTCCCAGTATGATGACACCAATAGAGATGACTCTCTTACAGGATCGTAACCTGCTGTATCACTGCCTGAGAACCCTGTCTCTGTAGGACGTAAGTAAACCTGTACGTAAGGTGCATTCTTCTTAAGTATTAGGTCACCCATGAAGTCGTACCCTGCCTCAGCAAAGGAGCTGTAGTTTGTGTCACCCCAATCTAAGAAATCAGTACCTGAGAACAAACCCATTGTCATCTTACCTGTAGCACCATCGAAGACCATCAGTACGATAGCTGCATCTGCTTGTGACAATTCTGTTAGCTGTGATACCACAACATCGTCACCACCTGATGTAATAACATCTGCACCAACTGAAGTAATGACATCATTCTCTACAAAGTTAGAACCAAAGCCAGGGTAGTATTCAGCACCTAGTATGTAATCAGGATTGCTTGCACTGTCAGATATAGTCCAAGGATAGAACGATTGTAGATTAACATCAAGAGTCAATACTTTATTCTTCTTGTTACCTACAGTCTCACCATTGTTAGGATAAAACCAGTGTACTCTCTTGTTGGTCTCATCGTACACAGCTGTACATTCTCTACGAGCATTGCCGTCGATAGCTTCAAAGAAAGTCTGTATAGTACCAATACTAATATTGTTAGCCTTAGCTCTACCTGATACCTCATCAAAGCTTAGAGTTTGGATACCATGCTTAGACCACCAGATAGGTACACCCTCTACACTGACAAAAGCTTTAGGGTTGTTTAGACCTACCTGAGATACTCTTGAGATAGAATACTCTGTGGCTTTGAATACACCGTCAACACCTTTGATCTGCCATACGCCGTTCTCAGCAAATACAAAGATAGAACTTTCGAATGCATGTAGTTTTAAAATGTTAGATGCTTCAGGTATTGATATGACACCACCGTCAGTAGCTAGTAGATCACTGATCTCCTCTGATGTTGGGTCATTCTGTTGGTAACACCGTGTAACTTCTGTCATGTTGTCTAGGTATTTAGAGAACAAGATTTTACCTGAGTTCTTTGAGCTTGTCAAACCTGCATAAAACACACGACCTGAGAATGTAGCTACAGCTTTAAACCTACTGGTTTCATTCTCTGTTGTAATACCTGCAATACCTGATGCTTCACTACGGTTCTTCGAGAAGAAGTCTAGTATGAAGCTACCGTTACCTGTTAGAGTTGATCCTGTAAATACTTTTTTCCATTCAGATTCACTAAAGTTACCATCTGCATTCTTACCTGAGTACCAAGGATGGGTCAGAGGTGGGTACTTAGTACTGTTGTAAGATCTGTAAGTAGCTAAAGCTGCAGATCCTTTTTCACCTGTCCAACCAGCATTAGCTGTGTCATACTGACGGTTGGTATCAGGGTCTAGTAAGTCTGAAGCATATGTAAGGGTGTCACCTAACCACTCAAAGTCTCTTACTCTAGGAGATATTTGGTACGTTGTAATTGTATTTGCATCTGAATCATACGTTATGTAGAACGGTTCGATAGCTTCAGATGTGACAACTAAGTTACCATTTATAGTATCCATCTCAACTTTAGCTAGACCTGGACCTACACTACCTGAGAAGTTAAAGTCATTAAGGTTTACAGAAAAGCTTTCTTCTTTACCTGAGTAAGGTTCTGAAGCTGTGTTATAGAAGTGTAGTGTTATTCCACTTTGTACAACTAGAAAGTCTAACCCTGCTACACCACCAGCATTGTGCCATCTACCTGTTGTAAATACAAACGAACCGTTCAGTGTGAATGATGAGTTAATATTGTTAGTCTCTAACTTAGCAGCCAACCTACGTCTACGAGAGCCATCTCTTTCGAGAAGACAATTAGATTCGTCAATAGATGCGTCTTGAGGGAATGTTAGCTCACCAGCTTCCGTCACCAGTCCCTTGATGAACGTGTTCACTACCTTCTGACTTAATCTCTGCGGCATCTTGTTTTTTCCGTTCTTGTCTAGCTTTACTGAAATTGTCTCTTCGGACTGTGGGGGTTTCTTTTCTGTTTCTTACATACTTTTCTACAGCTTGTTTAGCTTTTAGGAGACTTGTGTAATTACCACTAAGGTCAGCAGGTGGACTACCTTTAGTAAACTTAATCTCAAAGAATACAAACCCATTGTTTGCTTTCTGTATTATAATGTCAGTGTTAAGCTTGTTAGTTTTGCAAACACACTTTTGGTTTTGTGTGTCTTCAATAAATTCAATCATTAGTTTCTTCCGTAGTATGGACGTTTGTTTTCTCGTTTAGTTTTATACATGTCGTTCTGTACAAAAGATTTAAGACGACGAGCTGACTGCTCGATCTTAGGGTCTGACCCTGACTTAAACAATGAGAAGCATGTAGACTTAGCCTCAGCTAACATATAGGGAAGCATTGTGTCATCTAGGTCAGGTTCAAAAGAATCTGTAAGACTGAACGTAGGATACACATACCCAAATGATCTTGATTTATTATTCTGTAATGTTGTCTCTACACCTGCATCATATGAGTTCATGACAATATGTTCGTCATCAAAGCTTGTGTAGTATGATGGTGCTTCTGTATTACCTATAAACAATGTTGTACCACCTGCAACATCTGTTACTATAAGACTATTGTCTGTGTTTTGATTCATACGATCTATAAATACCATAGGTTCAACAAATGTAATTTCTCTGTAGCTTGTACCTGTAGTTGCTACATTGTAGTCAACCCTACTTAGTTGACGAGTATTTGTAGGATACTTAAAGTGTGTAGGCTTGGTTACGTCAGATAGTGATGTTAGTTTGATTAACTGTCTGTGCTCAGGTATATCTCTAGCTGCTATCAGATTAAAGAATGTATCCTGAATGACAGATGCTATTTGTTCAGATTCTACAGAATCACTTATAGAGTTGACACTCTCTGAGTCCATGTCACTCAGTATTGATTGAACCATTTCTAGGAGAGTACGTTTCATTTACACATGCTCCACTACTAGACTAATGACAAAGTCAACATGACTACTAGCTCCACCATCCGATTGAATGAGAACGTAATCGTTGTCAGTTGCTGTGTTGTTAACTGAAGGGTTTAATGTATCTACATCTCCAGTAGCTGATCCTGATTGAGTAATCGTAAGAGTACCCATGCTTGCTGATGCTGAGTTCTTAACTGTTATTGTAACATCACCACCTGCAATACCTCCTGCTAGTACTGAGGTTACTCTACTTACAGTACCTGCAAATGGAATGGGTACATATATATTCTGTGCTGATGATATGTCTGTAAAGTGAACTGTAAATACAGAACGCCTATGGTCTTCCCATGTACCTGAACCACCACCGTTAGCTACATACACCTTGCTTGAAGAGGCTGCTGCTACACCTTTAGGTTCGTGTAAGTATGGATCTGTGAGAGATGAGTGGTTTACGTTAGCCATTTAAAATTCCTTGATGTATGGGTACTAATGGTCCCTGCATCGGGTAAAGATATTTTACCCACATATTAAATCTTTGTCAAGTGTAGGAAAGGGGCCTAAGCCCCTAACCTTAATTTAATTATACGTCTGGGTTTGTCGCAACACGGACAATACCTTCAGGACGGTACAACTTAACACCGTAACGAGATGATGTTACATACTCGTGACGTTGGAAGTCTTTGTTGTACTCATAATCAACTTCTGGCATCTGACGCCATGCACCCACGAATGGGTTAGCAACAGGTGCAGCAGAGAAGAACATGTTCACTTTACCATTGTTACTAGAGAAGTCATTAGCAGTTGTGCCATCACGTTCTAGTAAAGCTGAGTCAGTGTTGTCTGGAAGGTAGTTAGATGTGTATACATCAAAGCCGTAGACGTTAGCTACGAAACGCATACCAGTTGCAACACCTTGTGACACTACACCTTCGAACTTAGGGTTGTTAGAAACATTAACTAAGTTTGACAGTGTATTGATTGTGAACTCAACTGACGGATCAACAATAGCAACCATTGCTTGATCTGGAACATTTGACTTCTTCAATGCGTAACGTGCATATGCAAAGTCTTCTAGTTCCATCTTACCTGAGTTACCACCAGCAATACGGTGTGCAATACCGTTGATAGCTTCAGCAGAGTTAGCAGATACACCAGCTTCAGGAGAAGCAAAAGTTGTAGCTTCGAAGTGCTCAAGAATAGCACGTTCTTGCTCAGGTACAAAACGAGACATTAGTTCGTTTGCATAGAAGAAGTCCTGTTCAGCTTTCTTAGTGATATAAGTAGCTGAAGTAAGATACTTGTCTACAGTAAACGTGAAGTCAGCTGTTGCAAGTGGATCATACGTAACTTGTGTATCTTCAGTGTAGTTGTTAGTTGTAATCTCACCTATTTGTGGGATATGAAAAGTATCTCCGTCTGGGAAACCTTCAAGCATACGGACGTACCGTTGTGCCATCATTTCATCACGAAGAAGTTCTTTTAACTCTTGGCTCCATACATCGGAACGAGTTAGGTAGGAAGTGGCAGAAGTCATACCAGCCATTTTATTTACTCCAAATTAAAAACTACAAACCAAATTTGTCGCCCAAACGCATTTTGTCATCCATTAATTGACGTTGGACTTTAGGTGTGTAGTAAAGGTTTTTGTTTTCTCGACGAAGATTTTGGTAGTAAGACCAATCACGTTCATTCGAGGCTTGCATATTTACACCTTCCGTGCGAACCGAACCTTCAACCAATGGTTTAAATTCTTTTTTAGGTTCACCAATAAGGTTAAAGAAAGCTGTGGGTGACTCTGCAGCAATTTCTTGCATACGTTCTATAGTTAACCCTAGCTCCTTAGCTTTATTCTGGATCTTAGCTGAGGCATCAGTGCCGTAACTCTTTTCCATTTCCTCATTAACAAAATTAAGGTTTTGCTTTACAGCAGAATCTTTATCTCGTTCAGTTAGTGTACGTTCAACAAGGCTCTTCAGGTCTTCCTCACTCAGACTAGGGTTGGTGTTCCCTTCTGACGTGCCACCAGTATTGTTGTTTGGCGTTGCATTCTTCGCATTGATGGGGTCTGCGGCCTTATTTTGCAACTGTTCCAAGAGATCTTTGGCGTAATCCTGTTTACTTAAATCTTCCCTCATATTACTGAGTTGTCCTTCAAGTTCTTTAATATAGCTATCAGCTTCTATTTTACCTTTAGCTAATACTTCAGGGTCTTTCCAATTATCTCCCTTCGCCTCTACGAGTTTCTGTACAAAAGAATCCTGTGGTTGGGTACTCTCAGTAGCTTGAAGCTCAGGTTGAGTAGTGTCATTGGTTTGTCCACTCTCAGAAAACACATCCATGTTTTATTCCTTATTAATTGTTATGAGTTTAAGCAGATCATCAAGTACTTGGTTGTACTCGTTGACTGCCACTTGACGTAGTTCCCAATTAGGTACTGCGTAATCACGAACCGATTCTTTCTTTTTAAAATCTTGTTCGAGAATTTCTTTTAGATCATCGAAAGCATTTCTGTAACCTAGTACTTCAGCTTTACGTTTCTCTTTATCTTGTCCCTTGAGACCTTTTAACCAAATAGATTTCATTTCTTCTTTTTCATTGGCTTTGTTTTAGGTCTCTCTTTAGGCTTAGGTTTCTTTGTTGTGTTACTGTACGGTTTAACTTTACCTGCTTTGTATGGCATATCTATATTCCCATTTCTTGAGCTAACATTAATTGTTCTTGGTTAATAGCCTCAGCTTCTTGCATCTGTTGCTGTGTTTCAAGTTGTTCAGATACTGAAATGTTTTCTGAGAACAACTCAGGTTCACCTAATTCTTCTGACAAGATTTTGGCAAACTCCTTACCTGACAAGTGGGCAGCCACTGTAGGGTCTTGCAACTTAATTTGGTATAACTGGGTAAGGTTCTGTATACGTCTAGCTCGTTCAGCAAAGTGTCTAGCACCTACAGGAACAATCTTACCTTTAGCTGTAATGTCATCCTTAGTAATCGTCTGGAATAGAACAGCACCTGTAGCATCATCTAAAACTCTTATTGTGTCAGACATATTCATATAACGACGAGACACCTCAAGCATAGCATTGAGTATTGGCTCAAGGAACACACGTTCGAAGTGAGCTGTCTTATGTTCGAAGATACGAGATGCTGAGTTCTGTAATGACTGTACCTCAAATGCTGTCTTCTCACCTGGTGTACGTATACCCATAGCTTGACGAGGAGCACCTGCCATCTCTTCCATCTTGTCTTCCAAGAACCTAATCTGTAAGTCAGCCTGTAATGCTGTAGCATCAGGAGCCATGTAACCTACGTCACCCTCTTCACCTAGATATACACGACCACCTGGTTCAAAGTCAAAGTCTTCTACATCACCTCTGATCTTTAACATAGGGTAAGCTATCTGGTCAAACACATCTGACTTCAAGTTCTCTAGGTGGTCAATACGGTACTGCATACCAACCAAATTATCTAAAGGTCCCATAGCATACAAGTTGTCAGGGCGAGGTCTCCATCCAGCTTGGAAGATAGGGGAGCTACCTAACCAACTAGGGTCTTCTTCGTTAGCCATAACATATGCTCTGTCAACTACTGTAATGACACGGTTCTTCAGTAAGACACCCTTCTCAGTATCGTAGTAGTCACCATAGAAGGTTAGAACCTCTACGTAGTCTGACTCGTAGTACTGCTGAATGGATGTAAAGCCGTCAGCTATATAACCGTCAGCTTTATCATACGTGGCGTCAGAACCCCTTACAGCAGCTCTAGCACCCATCATTTTAGAGAAGACACCTTCCATGTATTGCTTTGACGGATCACTGTCAATCATACTTCGGATCTCTCCAAGAGTCTTTATAGACTTGAGGATCTTAGGTGACTTCTCAAAGCTGGGTGCTGTAGGATTAAAGCAAAGATCGTATGGTGAAACACGTACAACCTTTGGACCTACATAGTTTACAACGAGGTCCCCAGCTTCTTTGACTTGGTAGTTGTCTTCCCATGTAACAGTAGCAAAGCAATTACCGTACTGAATGTAATCATAGAGTAAATCACTGGCTGTATTAACAAAGTTAGACTGACGGACTTTATTGTCCATGTATGCTTGTATTACACTACGTTTAGCTTTAACGTTAGCATCTCTTGTCTCAGCTTCAAAACGCATCCACTTAGACTGTGGGAATAATGTAGCAAAGTAATTAGCATGGAGGTTATCCATGATCTGAGTTAGCTTGGGGGTTGTTGTACTGTTAGACCAAGGTAACATAGCATTCTTGGTTGTGCTCGTGTCTGTAGCATACAGGTAGTTACGTAACTCTTTCCACTCTTCAACCTTAGACTGACGAAGGTTAGACCATTCACGCCATCTGTTAGATACCTCAATAGCCATTGAGTCAGGACTTAAAAGGTATTCTAATTCTATTGTTTCACCAGCCATTAAGAGGCTCCTCTAAATCTGTTATTAGCCCAAACGATATTCTTGTCTTTATTTCTACGTACATTCTTGAATGGCTTGACAGCAATGTCTATAGCCGAAGCAAGAGCATCTTTAATATCGTCATGCGGTGGGTTCCTTGACTGTAGTTCTTCTTCTAAAGTCTGTGTGTTACCACCACGATAATGCCATATTTGTAAGTTGTCATAACGAGGTTCTAAAGTTGCAGATATTCTTTCGTCTTTATTACCTTGGTATTTGTTAGGTCTGAACTCATCTACACTTATAGCTAATCCGTGTTGCTTGATAAGTTCTTTTAGTTGTTTAACGATTGCTTGTTGAGCTACTGTAACCTCAGCTCTTAGTTTACGGAATGACCACTTAGTTGACAACTGTAGTATGTGCTCAAAGTAATCTGTAATTCTGTCAGTACGAAAACGATCAATGTCTAGTACGTATATGTTATTATCTGAGTCAACCCCTACGATGACAATAGCTGTGTAGTCTGACTTCTTAGATAAACTAAAAGCAAAGTCTACAGCTGCAAATACGTTTAGCTTAGAGTCTTTGTAGAACCAGTGTCCTTGATCTTCTTTTAGTAACTTACGTTCGTAGTACTGAAACCTTGTGCTTTCTATAGGTACGTTGTCAGGATCTGAAGGATCGTTGTAGTACTGTGCTCTAAACTGACCCTTGTCTAAGTACTGCCCTCTTTTCTTAGCTAGTACCTTGATGTCAAACCCGAACCACTTACCGTCCTTACGTTGACTACGAGGCCATAACATTTCACCTGTGCCATCTCCTCTATCCTCTACAGGACGTTCAAAGATCTCGTAGATGTTATCCTCACCTACCTTGTTACCATCATCATCAAACAGTTCTTCTGTCATTTGTAGCAGATCGTTGTATAGATCTACAGGATGGTAACGTGTACCTACCACCCATTCTCTAGCATCTGCACCTTCGATAGATGACAATAAAGAGTACTGTGACTTAACCTTGTTTCTTCCCTCACCTGTGTATGCATTCTCGTATACTACTATATCATCGAGGACAGCAATATCGCAGTGCATCCCTGTAAGAGAAGTAGTAAGACCACCAGTGAACACAGACGGGTCACGTACTTTTTCTGCTTTCCTTAAAGGATGGTCTAACATAATCTCAGAGTTAGTCCATCTTGTTCTCTTACCATCTTCAGGGTGTACGTGGTCAGGCCAGTATCTACTATAAGTATCAGATGTTAGTATTGTTTTAATAAAGCCTAACTGTTTTTCTGCTAGGTTAGCTGTAGCAGATATATACAGGATACGTAGTGTTGGGTCTTTGGTTAGTTCCCATGCTACCCTGTAAGCTATCATACGAGACTTACCGTGATCACGAGGAAACAAAAGAAGCTGGTGAGACTTAGAATCTTCTCGACCCCACCAGTTACATACATCTTCGTGACACTGACCTAGCATTTGTTCAGGTGCTACTAGCTTGATAAATGTAACTAAGTCGTTCTCAGCTGCTGAACGTATTTGATCTAATGTAGCCATAGTATCCTAGTTATTTTTATTTGTCAAGATAAAAGTTTAAATTATTTAATAAGACCATGCAATGCTTACAGACCCACCATCAAAAGTATTAGAGCCTGATGGTTTAACTTTAAGTTGAGTTAGTTCACCAGATAATGTTTTAGAACCTGCACCTATTCGTTGTTCATTTTGGTCTGGGTCTATGACAGTATGTGCTTGAATAAACTTATTGGTTGTATGTACTCTTGTAAATGTCATACTACCTGTCCATTTGTCTGCTGCGTTTTGTCCTCTAACAATCATACCTGATGTAGACTCAGAAGCATTAGTCCAAACAGACCTAGATATATATCCTGAAGTTTCAATACCACCTGAGTCACCTAGCTGTATAAGTAAATCGTCACTACCACTCATGCTTAATTCGTCAAACATAACTGTAACTTGACGGACATCCGCAGGTATTCCTGTAAAGTTTGCTTCTGTACTGCCACCAGGTGTTACAGCTGCAAGAGAACCACTGCCTACGTTGTCAGCCACTATAGAGCCTGTTACAGTACAGCCTGTTGCTGTTGTTTCTAATTTCTTTGAGTTGTCGTGGTAAAGAGATACAGAACTATTACCTGCTGCTACAATCATTTTTTCTTCAGCTGGTGATATTAATTCAATAGTACCACCACCCCTTAGATATAAATTACCAGTACCATTATCCCTTATATGACTGTTTGAACCGTCGTGAAACAGTTCCATATCTGAACCTGCCCCAAAGATAACTTTGTTGTTATCACCAAATGACAAGTTGCCTGTAATACTATCACCAGATACAGATACGTAGTCTGTTGATGCTGTAGTTGCAGCAGTTCCTAAACCTAGAGTTGCTCTACCTTCTGTTGCATCAGCATCTGCTATTAGAGATGCACCAAATGCTGTGACTGTACCGTCAAAGACTGGGTCATTAGATACAGCTATTAACTTACCGTTAACAACTAAACTGTTTGCACCTATAACATTTGCATTTGTAATATCATTAGAGTTCATGTCAAAGTTAGCTGACATGGTGTTAGGTGTGCTACCGTCCCTAGATACTGTGTTGTCAAAAGCATTGTTAAGTGCTTCGAAGTTAGCATTCAGTGCTGCTCTACTGTAGTAGCCTGATGCTATAGTTGTTACGCCTGGTTTCTTTGCCATTGTATTTATTAATCCTTTACCTTTGGTGGATTGGTTTTAGTTACTTACAGCCAAACTCTCATGGGTGTCTCAGGTGTTACCCCATGTGATGTATCAAGTGTTTCTACAGTATCTCTAACTGCATCACCCATTAGTCTAATGTTAACATGCCAGCCTGTCATAGCTTGCATCTCAGGATACTCCATGCCGTCTTCATCTGTCAGGGTGTTGCCTGTAGGCTCGTGTAGAGTACCTACAACGTCGATGGCATAGTCAGATGTGTTTGACACTAGGTAAGGATCACCGACGTTTGTGGTAGTCTCCTCGCCTGTCTCCTCGTCTACTGTTGTTTCAGTGTCTTGAGTGTAGAATGATGACAAGACTGTAGGCATATTAGCTTCAGTAGCTAACCTAAGGTAGAAGTCAGTCTTGATTACTTCTGGTTCAATTACTTCTTCGGTCACTCTGGCAACTCCTCTTCTTCTTCTTCTACATACTGATCTGGGAATTGTGCTTCATGTGCTGTTAGCATTTCAGCTTCACTTGCAAACTCTTGCACTGTTGCATCATCTCGGTAGGATACGACAGTCCCATCCAATAGTGAGACTGCCGCAGTGTTAATGATGAAGTGACCTTCAGTTTTTGTAATGATACTCATTATGCTGTACCTCCATCTGTGATAGTCCATCCATCGTTACTAATCAGGTTAGCTCTAGCCGTGGCCGCCGCAGACCCTGCTGTGTATGTACTACTTCCAAAGCTAGGTGTCATACCATCAAATGGTTCTTGTGCATCCCAATTAACTAAGAGTGCATCATAACGTGAGGTTGGTATAGAGAAACCTGTTATAAAGTTATTTAAGTTACCAGCTAAATTAAGACCTTCAATGTTAAAGTTTTCGACACCCACAATATCAGTAAGGTTATTACAGTCTTTGAACATTTTATGCATAGTTGTAACTGAAGATGTATCGAAGTTACTTACGTCTAAAGATGTTAGGCTACTGCACCTTTGGAACATACTACTCATACCTGTAACTGAAGATGTATCAAAGTTACTCAAGTTTAAAGATGTTAGGCTAAGACATGTATAAAACATACCACTTGTATTTGTAACTGAAGATGTATCGAAGTTACTCACATCAATAGATGTTAGACCATAACAGAATATAAACATATTATTCATAGCTGTAACTGAAGATGTATCAAAGTTACTCACATCAATAGAAGTAAGGTTAGTACAAGAATAAAACATGCTACTTATATCTGTAACTGAAGATGTATCAAAGTTACTCACATCAAGAGAAGTAAGGTTAATACAATTACGGAACATATTATTCATAGCTGTAACTGAAGATGTATCGAAGTTACTTACGTCAAGAGATGTTAAGCTATTACAATCACGGAACATATTAGCCATAACTGTAACTGAAGATGTATCTGTTGTCCCTGCTGTAAACGAAGTCATATTAGTACATCCGTAAAATGCAGAAGATAATGATAACCAACCGACAGTACCTAAGTTCTCAACAGATTTAACTTTAAGTCTGTCACCTCCAGAACTAAATCTAATATGAGGGAAGCTACCTCTGATCCGTATCAAATGATCTCCAGCAGTTGCATATGTATGCGTTAGATTAGCATCGTTGTATGCTGAGATAGATGAGACTGAACCATCACCCCACTCAATGCCAGCATCAAATGTACCTACGTTTCCGGTTGGGATCGTAAAGGTTTCGTTGGCTGTCGTCGTTGTGACAGTCATTGCAAACTCATCTGTAAACGTTGGTGCTGATGCTGTAACTATGCCAGTATCCGTTAGATCATCTGACCACACTCTGAACTTACCTATTGTACCCATGAAGTCATAGCCTAACTGTAGGTCTGTTGCTGACAAGTCAGGAAGAGCTATAGGTGTTGTGTTAGCTATGAGTGCTGTACCATCGACTGCACCATTGATAAAGGTAGAACCATGTCGTGATGCTACGTTAAATGGTACGTTGATGTTGGGGGAGTATGACCCTGTTCCAGTTTCAGAAACAGCATCGTAAACACCAGCATTTTCTTGTGTAAAAAAGGGCCGTCCTGTGTCTGTTGAATTTGTACTTAAATCAAAAACCGAAAGAGTATTACTAGAATCTTGTCTCCACCTAGCCCCTACAACATTGCTGTAAATTCCCTCATCAGCATATGTCATCCTGCCATCCATCTGTATTGACACAGAGAGAGGGTTGATTTCTTTGATTGAGATGTTGTCGAACTCTCCCGTAGAACCCGACCCAGTATGCAGGAAAACTCTTATAATCCCAGTAGAAGAGGTAACAGTCTGGGAAAATGACCCAGTAGAAGAATTACCTGTCCCATTATTATACAGGGGTGTAGAAAAAGAAGCCCCGTCGTAGATACCAATTCGCAGGTTTGTTCCAGAAACTTGCTCCCACCCAACAGCATAAACTTGCCCAGCAGTGACATTTACATCTTGAGTTACGCCTATGTTCCCAGATGTAGAGGTTGCTAGCATGGTGTTAGATGCGTAACTAATCGTCCCTGTCGTGAGATATTCTGTATAACCTGTAGAGCCACTATCAAACGTGCCATTCGTCACCAACTCAGTGCCTGTAGTCTCAACAGGTGTAGGCCAAGGTAGATTAGCTGATGGTACTGTTAGTGTCTCAGCCGCCCTTGTTACAGTTGATCCTGATGTTGGGATGTAGCTTGATGGGGTTGAGCCTTGTTCAAACTGAGTGCCATAGAGGTAAATGCCAGAAGTTCCGTCATTAGGGCTGTCTGGTAATCTACTAGAAACATCAGTGTCGTACACAGCAACAAAGAATGGATTACCAGTAGTGCTTTGAGAGGCTACAGCAGTTAAAGTTATTCTATACCAACCATTACCTACTGGTGTTACTATAACACCTATGTTGCTATTACCAAGACTACCATTAGAAAGATTGACGTTAGCAAATGTAGCCGCAAACCTTGGAGAAGAACCTCCTATTTGAAGCCAACTATACTCGCCAGCCTTGGCATAAATTGAACCTGTGTAAGTTGTTCCACTAGTAATTGAAATACTAGGAAAAGTAACTCCTGCCCAACCACCAGACTGCGGTATTATAAGAGTTGCATCTGTAGCACCTGACGGGCTGGTAGTGTTGTTTGCTGATATAACTGCTCTAGTCTTAAGCCACTCAGCATTAGCAAAATCATTCGAATAAGTAACCAAATTAGTCCTAGCTTCACTCTCATGGAGTACGCCTTCGTTTGCCCAAGCATCACCATTGTAAATGTGGTGGCCTACTCTTGGTAGGTAAACAGCAGAACTTGTTGTTGGAACGTAGGTTTCTAAGCCAGTTGGTTGTGCTGGGTTGTCTACCATACCGCCTAAGTTACTGCGGAATAAGTGTGATCCCCATGCGTATATGCCTTGGCCTACAACTCCAACAAAAGAACTTAATGCTCCATTACCAATTCCAAGTCTAATACTATTATCAATGTCCGTAGAGCCATCGTTAGTTACTGAGCAATAATACCAACCATTGCCTACATCTACCATGTTTGCAGTATTACCAGTTCCAGATGCTGTTGCTACACCAGTAGATAAATTAAATGAACCACCAACATTACCACCTCGACTGAGGAAAATACTTGCAGATGCTACCTCTCCTGCTTTAAAAAAGGCTGATACTGTATGAGACTCAGCACCCATAGTTACACCTTTTGATATAAAATGAAAACTATTATTGGTTGTAGCAAATGATAACTTATCTGCTGTAGTTGTACCATCAGGTGCTGTGGTTGCATTAGATGTGACTGAACAATCTGTTTTACCCCAATCCGAATTAGAGAAGTCCTCAGAGTAAGGCAGTAGGTTATGCGGACGCCACTTAATGTTACCATCACTGCCTGTCATGGTTGCATTGCTAGAGGCACTGTGAGTTACAGCAGGGTTAAGGTTTGACTTGACACCTGCAGCTCTGTAGTACTCATTGATAAAATCTAAAGAGTAAGCTGGTTGTTTTGTCAGGACACCATAATCTAAAGCTACAAACGAAGCTGAACTATTACGTAAGTCTCTCATAGCCTCATAGAAACTACCGTACTCTGACACCAAAAACTT
>Ga0206126_10001863_pt1 | contig 24336 bp, 19 predicted proteins | sample Helgoland_Spring_5_FD_148621 | JGI IMG/M metagenome (GOLD analysis project Ga0206126, IMG submission 148621) | Pelagic subsurface seawater microbial communities from Kabeltonne, Helgoland, North Sea - Helgoland_Spring_Bloom_20160412_1 | ecosystem: Environmental > Aquatic > Marine > Epipelagic ...
TAGACGGTGAAAGACTGGGAATTTCTTGGTACGCTAATAAATACAAATAATAAATAACCAACTAATTAGTTAATAATGTAGACGGTGAAAGACTGGGAATTTCTTGGTACGCTAATAAATAACATATTATTAACTTTTTAGTTATTTACCAATTATTGAGTTAATTATTAAACAACTAAAAAGTTAATAATATAGACGGTGAAAGACTGGGGATTTCTTGGTACGCTAATAAATACAAATAATTAATTAGTTAATTAAGAAATAACTAAAAAGTTAATAATATAGACGGTGAAAGACTAGGAATTTACTGGTACGCTAATAAATACAAATAATAAATAACTAATTGATTAGTTAATTTTTCGATCTGATCCCTCGAAAGCTTTATTATAACAAATATATAATTTTGATTTTAGGATGTTTTTGCTCATATTACTTTTTCCTTTCTTAGGTTTTTTTTCATCTAATTTGTTTGGTCGTTTTATCGGCGTTTCTGGCTCAAGGTTTTTGTCAACTTTCTCAATTATACTCGCGTTTATGTTATCGCTTTTCGCTTTTTTTGAATCTGCTCTGTTAGGTTCAGTTTGTTCTATTTTTTTTTCTTCTTGAATTAATATCGAGCTGTTCGTTGCGCCGTGGTCTTTTTGTTTTGATTCTTTGAGCTCAACGATGTTACTCGTAGTTTGTGGTGTATCCTCACTTGTTCATCTTTATTCTATCGAGTACATGTTAACGGATCCGCATGCTTCTAGATTTATGGGTTATCTTTCCTTATTTACGTTTTTCATGCTTGTTTTAGTTACGTCTGATAATTTTTTAGTTATGTTTTTTGGTTGGGAAGGAATTGGTTTAGCTTCTTTTTTGCTTATAAGTTTTTGGCATACAAGAATTCAAGCTGGTAAATCGGCGATTAAAGCTATGCTCGTTAATAGGATTGGTGACTTAGGTTTAGTTTTATCGATTTGCTCCATTTTTTTGACTTTCAAAACCTTAGACTATTCAATAATTTTTTCGCTAGCTAGTTTTTCCAGTGAAAGTTCTTTTTCGTTTTTATTCTTTAACAGCGTAGATCGATTATGTGTAATTACGTTTTTTATATTTTTTGGCGCTTTGGGTAAATCCGCTCAAATAGGTCTGCATATTTGGTTGCCTGATGCTATGGAAGGTCCTACTCCTGTTTCTGCGTTAATTCATGCCGCTACGTTAGTTACGGCAGGTCTTTTTTTAATTATTAGATGCTCTGTTCTGTTCGAGGAATGTCCAATAATTTTGTTTGTTGTTACATTAATCGGATCTTTAACAGCTTTTTTTGCCGCTAGTGTCGGTTTAGTACAAAATGATCTAAAAAAGGTGATCGCTTATTCAACCTGCAGTCAACTCGGATTTATGATGTTTGCTTGTGGTCTTTCCCATTATTCTATTGCTTTGTTTCATCTAGCTAATCATGCATTATTTAAGGCTTTACTCTTTTTGAGCGCCGGCTGTGTAATACACGGTTTACTTGATGAGCAGGATCTAAGAAAAATGGGAGGGTTGATTCAGATACTTCCTGTAAGTTATACCATGATTTTTATTGGATCATTGGCTTTAGTCGGTTTTCCGTTTTTAACGGGTTTTTACTCTAAAGACGTTGTTTTGGAAATCGCTCTAGCGACCCCAACTTTTATTGGTAATTTTGCTCATTGATTGGGTTGTTTGGCAGCTTTTTGTACTTCTTTTTATTCTTTTCGCCTTATTTTTTTAACTTTCTTAAATAATACAAATAGCACTAAAGTTTACGTTGAAAATGCTCACGAAGCTCCTATCATAATGGTTTTGCCTCTTATGTTTCTAGCTTTTGGAAGTATCTTTTGGGGGTTTTTTTCTAAAGACTTATTTATTGGTGTTGGATCCCCATTTTTTTTAACATCTCTCATTACAAATTTCGAAAATTTGGCGCTTTTGGAAGCTGAATTTGCTCCAGCTATTTTAAAGAATATCCCTTTTATTTTTACGGTTTTAGGTGCTTTACTTTCTTTTTTTTTGATAAATTGCTGTATTACGTCTAAAGCTGTTATTTTTGATTATAAGATAGATCTCTTTTATAGAAATCTTTATAGTTTCTTGTCTAAGAAGTGGCATTTTGATCAACTTGTTAACGAGTTAGTTATACATAATCTAATGAACTTTGGTTATCGTGTTAGTTTTCAATTGTTGGATAAAGGTAGTATTGAGGTTTTTGGTCCTTTTGGATCTTCCTTTAAACTTTGAGGTTATTCAAAATTATTGGGTAATATACACTCAGGTATGATTTTCCATTATTCCTTTGTTATGTTATTTTCTATTTTATTCTTTTTTTGCTGACTTTTATTGTTTAATTTAAATTGATGAGTAAATTCAACTTTTCTTATTCTTTTTTCTTACAACCTTTATTGTATAGCTTAAAATATACTTTGGTATAAATTTTTATCTTTTTTGTGTTTGATTCTGGCTCAATATAAACGTTATCCGAGTATTTAAAACATGCTAATATAACAATAAGTTTTTGTTGTGTTTGGAGAGTATCAATAAAAGTAAACATTCGCTAAAAATATGAAAAACGTAAAGTAAACAATCAATTTCCTATAAGATTGATAATCATTTTGTGTATAGCTTTTATAAGATTAGATAGTTGATTCGCAGTAAACTTTTCAAGTCAATGATCTTTAGCAGTTTTTTTCGATTTTTCTGCCTCAATAGTTTCGCTATATTTCTTTTGGGAATCAGCAGTTAGGAATATTGAACAATAAAATAACTTTTGATTCAGTGACTCGGAGTAGGGTCTTTTTACGTGTTTGTAATTTGGTCTGTTAAAAGAAAAAATTGATTTCGAACAGTTTTTAAAAATTTAAGATTAATGCTGATAAATCAAGTGCCAGAAGTCTCGGTAATGCCTGAAGCATGAACGTTATATTATTTATTAGATTTAAATTGTAAAAAGGGAGGATTGTAAGCTTTTAAATAAAATCCAGTAGGTGGAATTATGAAAAGAAACTAAGATTCTTTAATGTTATTTCAGGGGTTAGAATAAAAAATGTAACGTTAATATGTTTCAATTCTTTTTAGAATTTCGAAGGTTAAAACAAATCTCTAAATAAAAACATCAATTCTTTGGTTACGAAAGCCTAAGTATCGAAAGGAATTAGAGACTCCTGTAGTTTAGGCCGTCAATAAAAATCGTATTTTCCATACTCAATTTTGGTAAAAGAATAAAGATAATTCGATTAATCTAAAAAGTATAATCGCAAGGTTGAAATTTAAAGATTCAGACGAGAAAGAAGCTTCGTTTGTGGGTTGTGTTATTTAATTCGATAAAACGCGCAAATCTTACCAAAACTTGTAATTTAATCAGCCAATAAGATATCTTATATTTTTCGATTAAACAGCTGTTGCATGGTTGTCGTCAGTTCTTATTTTATAACGTTCAGTTTATTCTGTTAAAGAACGAAACTTTTTTTTTAAGGTAAAAAGAACCTAAAAAAATGTTTTGATAAAAAACACAAAAAAAAATGACTTCTAAATCCTTATGACGCTAATGTTTTGGGCTTTTAATGCTATACAATATAAGAGAACAAAACATTAAAATTTATTTAAGCTTTAAAATTTAAACGAAAATCTTATTTTGTTCAGATTGTTTTTTGAAACTCAAAAACATAAAGAAGGAATAAACAGTAATGATTGGTTATTCTGCGGTCATGAAACTTTCTTTTCTTTCTATACTTTTCGCCCGTCGCTTCTTGATATTAAATTCTAACAAGCTGAATTAGAGGATAAAGTTCGATATTAATTATCTCAAAGTTTTTCGAGCTTTTTCATACGTTAGTTTTTGAGATTATGAATAAGTCGTAACAAAGTAATCGTAGAGGAATCTGTGGTTGGAATAAGATATTTTAAACTCGATCCTTTAGTAGCTTTTTTGTTTGTAACAAGATCCCAATGCTTTAACTATTAGAGTTCAATTCTTTTGTTTTTGATATCTTTTTTAGCGCTTTATTTATCTTATAAAAAGAAAGATCTATTTTTTCTAAAGTTTGCCGTGAATATTTTGTTTTATTAGATGTTTTTTTTTACTCAGCGACACGCTTTTCATTTGGTTGATCCTAGTATTATGCCTTTATTATCTTCTTTAAGCTGCCTTGTTACAACTTTAGGCGCTGTTTTATACTTTCATGGTTTCGTAGCTGGTTTAAATGTTCAGCTTTTTGGACTTTTTTCTATTTTAATCTGTATGTTTTTCTGGTGAAGGGATGTCGTTAGAGAGGGAACATTAGAAGGTTGTCATACAAATATCGTTCAATTAGGGTTGCGTTACGGAATGATCTTATTTATTGTATCGGAGATAATGTTCTTTTTTGCTTTTTTTTGGGCTTTTTTTGCTGCTAGTATAGCGCCGACAATCGAGGTCGGAAACGTTTGACCGCCAAAAGGCATCGAGGCTTTTAACCCTTTTGAAATTCCTCTAGTAAACACTCTGATTTTGCTTTGCTCCGGAGCAACTATAACATACTCTCATCACGCTATAACTGCAGGTAATAAAAAAGAGGCTGTTTTCGGTTTAGTTTTAACTGTGTTGTTGGCGACTGTTTTTACAGGTTTTCAGGCTTTTGAATATGTTAGCGCGCCGTTTAGTATTTCTGATGGCATTTTTGGTTCAACTTTTTATTTAGCAACAGGTTTTCATGGTTTTCACGTTTTTGTTGGTACTGTTTTTCTTGTTGTTTGTCTAATTCGATTATTATCGAATCACTTTACAGTTGAGCATCATTTTGGTTTTGAGGCTGCTGCGTTTTATTGGCACTTTGTTGATATTGTTTGGTTGTTTCTTTACGTTGCCGTTTATTTTTGAGGAGGTAATTAGTAAAGTTTTAAATTTTCTAATTGTTTAAAAAATTTCAAGTCTTTTATTTTTTAAAAGATTGCTGTTAAGCGTTGGGTTGTTAATTTTTTCAGATGAATGTTTTTGTTCTTTTATTCTTATCGTTTTTTATCCTTTTAAGCAGTTTGAGTGAAAACTTTGAGTTTTTAGTTCATAATGAAGAGTCTTTACTAATTTTATGTTTTATCGCTTTTATCTTTTTTGCTTATAGTTTTTTGAGTGTGGGCTTTTATGATGATTTTCAAAAACGAGTATCTGATTTAGAACAGCAGCTTGTATTAGTTGCTTGTAGTAGATTTAATGTTTTACTTTCTAGTTTCAATGAGTTATTTTTTCGTAAGGATTTGGTTCTAAGATTTCAATTTATTTTGGGTTTGTTGAGATCTGGTCTTTATTTAGACTATTCTGTATTTTCGTCTAGCCTTACATTTTTTTTTGATTCATTACTCCTATTTCAGCTAAGTAATGTTTTAAAATTAAAAAATCAAATATTAAAACCTTTAAAAAACCGATTAAATCATTTTAGTTTAGTTCCGTTTTTATTTGGTGATTCAAAAGCAGCCATTTCGTTAGTGTCTCATAAAACTTTCGCGCGTTTTATTAAAAAATCAATATTTTCAGAAAACTTACAATTTTTTCATAAATCGATAATTTTAAAGCATTTATAGTTAGATCTTTCGTGCTTTTAACGTTTATGTTTTTGCTTGATTCAGAAAGTTTAAAAAATTTCAAATAGAATGCTTGATTTGCCGCTTTAGGCGTTTAAATAACGAAATGTTTGGTCTAATTTCAGAGAGATCAAAATCCCTTTAGAGAAAACTTTTATCTTAAAATATACACTATTTTATTTATTGTGAAACAGATCCAATGAAAGCAGCGTTTTTAGGTGTGATTTAGTTTTAAATTTTAGCGAATTGATACATCTTATTAGCTACAAAAAAAATCAAAAGAGAAGCTGAAAGTAGCGGTGAGCGAAATCATAAAAAAAATAACTTGTGGGTCTTTTAGCCTTTGTTTGATATTGTTTATTATAATGTTTTATTATTTTTTTATAGAAAAATTTCGTTTTCTAACTTTTAGGCAGCAAAATCAATAGTGTATTAGTATTGAGAAGGAAAGCGCTTTGAATTAAAACAAGGAAAAAAGTCATGATAAATTTGAAATTTTAGGTATTCTTTTGTTTTAAACTAATTACTTTTTGCATAACGGTTTCATTATTTAAAATAAAGGGTGAGCTTTGAAAAAATTTAAAAGCTAATATTTCAGAACTTTAGAATAGTTTTAATCGTTTTTTTTAAACGCGAAGCCAAGCGATCTATTTAAGCGCTAGCTGAAATTGATTTAAACGTCATATGGAAGGCTTAACTCGTATCTGTTGCAATAGGTTGAGATGACGCTTGAATAGGAGTGAAAGGCTAAACAAGCTTGGTTATAGCTTGAACTCTGCGAAAGCTATTTTAGTAGCGCTTCTACTTAAAAAATGGGGTAAAGCACTGGTTTCGTTTTGGGCGATTTAATACTCTTTCAAGCGTTCCCAAACTTTGAATACATTTTAGGCTGGGCGCTTTAAAAGCGTAAAAACCTAGTAGTGAGTTAGACTCTGAGCTACAAAGTTCAAAGTCGAAAGAGAAACAACTCAGATCGTTTGATAAGATATTAAAATATAATTTTAATAACTCGAAAGTTTTTGGCTTCCATAAAAAGCTTTTTAGCGTTTATTATGTTAGGGTTGGCTTAGAAACAGCTATCGTTTAATGAAAACGTAATAGTTCGAATAATTAGCTCAAAAATCCTTAAAATTTAAGATTTTAAGTTCGTCGAAGCAGCGAGTAATTTAACTAGATTACGGTAGCAGAGCATTTTGTAATAGAAAAGCTGTGAAGCCAAAATCAATAAGGATTCTGTGAAAATTAGTAACATCTAAAACCTATAATGGTTCGTTTTTAATCTAAGCTTTTTTATTTCTGTTTTGAGTTTATTCGATCCTTAAGTATAAAACGAAAGTTTTCTGTGATAGGCATAAATACCATGAAATATTTGAATTAGAAATTCGTCATTTGTAGCTTTGAAGGATTCACCTTTTATACAAAACTTGATAGGTTAGCTAATTTTTATAAGCAAATAAGGCTGCTGTACTTTAAGAGTAAAACGAGAGTGTAACTTTTATATTCGTATTTCTAACTCCTAGTTATTCTTCAGGAAAAAGTAAGGTTTAACTTATTATCGTAGCTTATAATCGCATCAGGTAGATCAATAAAAAATATTAAAACGTAAAGAATAATAAAAGATAATGAACTCGGCAACAAATCTTCGTAACTTTGGAAAAAGAAGATAAGGCTTAATAGATACTTTTAAGCTTTAATAGTAAACCAATGAGCGACTTTTTACTAAAAAATTAAAATAACGCAAATTTTATTGAAAAATGTATGTTATTTGATTGGTTCTCAATGTTTTAATCTGAAAAAATAATGTTTTACGCATTTTAATCTAAGGAAAAGCAAATAGGTGTCTTATTTTGAGGATAATAATGTAGCGAAATTCCTTGGCTTTTAATTGAAGTCCTGCATGAAACCATTAACGACTCATTGACTGTTTCATCTTTTATTCTTGTGAATTTGAAATAAAGGTGAAGATTCCTTTTTTCTAAAGTAAGACGAAAAGACCCTATCAATCTTTACTCAACGCTGATGTTGCTTTTTTAAACTTATTTGTTTAGTAATAGATAGTTCGTTTTTGTTTGTAACTCTTTTGAAAAACTATCCTATATTTTACTTGAGCTATTTTATTTCTTTAAAAATAGCGTTTGTGTGTGAGTTTATCTGGGATAGATTCCTTTTAAAAAGTAATAAAGGAATACAAAGATAACCTTAATTAAGATCTCTTAATTTTGAGCGAAAAAGTAAATGTTTGTTTGACTGTAAGGCATAAATTGTTTGAGCAGCTACTTTAGTAGGTTTTATTGATCCGTTAGTTTTGAACGAAAAAGCTATCGCATAATAGATAAAAGATACTGTAGGGATAACAAGATAATAAGAACCAAGCGATCAAAGCGACGTTCTTGATTGTTATATCGATGTCGGGTGCGATCTGTTGAGGTAAAGGTAAGAAACGTACTTACCGTAAATTCGATACTTTAAAGTATTAACTGGTAGATCAGATGGGTAATAAAAAGAACTCCCATATGTCTTGCTTCTATAGACATTGATCATACATCCGTGCTTACAACACGGAGCGTCCCCAACGGCGACTGAGCCTAAATCTCTTTCAAAGTGGAAGCGGGGGTAAAAGTAGAGGAGATCGGTATGTGTTGCCTTAATCCCTATTAGAACGATTCCTTGTAGGTTTATCGAAAGAGAACCAATGTGATAAAACGCCATAAACGATAAATTCTGGGTCATAACACAATGCTACGGCGCCCAAGCTAACAGCGCCCAGGAGCCTGAATAAAGGCAATGTTTCAAATTGTAATCTTACTCCTAACGACCGGAGATGATAGGAGCTACAGAAACTGGCGTAAAGTTGGAGACCTACTTGGATGTATGATTTACCGGAACAGAGTAATCCACTAATAAGCTCCAATTGAATACTTAATTGGTGGGATTTAGCTATAAGCTATTAGTGGGCGGGATTCAGCAAGAAGCAAATGGCTTTACGTAATGTAAAGTATACGCAGACGTGTTGAGCTCAAAGAATAGGCTATAGTGCCATCTTTGAGTAGGAGCCGTATGAGGTGAGAGTCTCACGTACGGTTTTGAATTAGAGGGGTAGTTGGTAACAAATACTTCGACTATAACTTTAAAGCATCCTGATGATGAAGGCGTTATCAAGGGTTTAGCTGTTCGCTAACTAAGGCTTTCCATGAACTGGGTTTAAAACGATGTGAATCAGTTTAGTTTCTATCTGCTTGGTTTATTAAGGTTTACGGTCGTTTCCGCTAGTATGAGAAGACCGACGGAAAGAAAGCCCATAGTTAAAACCCTTTAGGTTGTTTTGCCACGCTTTTAATTGTTTAAAAACTGAAAGCATTAACTTTTGAAACGTTGCCGCAACAACCTTAAAATAGGTTTAAAACGAAAACTTTGATCGGTCAATAATTAAGATTTTTAGATTTAAAAAAATAATTGATAACGAATGTTTTGATTAAAACTTTTTAGCTTAAAAATAACGATAATGATAAGCGAGGGATTTTTCCTCAGTGTTTTAGTTAAGAAAACACAGAAGAAAAACACACAAAAAAAATTAATTTTTCAATTTGAAAATTTTCAGCTTAATTTTTCAATTCAAAAAGTTTCCAAGTAAAAAGTTCGACTTTTTCGCTTTTTATTTTAAAAAGGTGGATACCTTCGAACTTACAAAATCGATAAAAAAACTTTATTTTTTACCTTAAAACACAGAAGAAAAACACACAAAAAAAATTAATTTTTCAATTCAAAAAGTTCGACTTTTTCGCTTTTTATTTTGAAAAGGTGGATACCTTCGAACTTGCAAAATCGATAAAAAACTTTATTTTTTTACCTTAAAACACAAAAGAAAAACACAAAAAAAAATTAATTTTTCAATTTGAAAATTTTCAGCTTAATTTTTCAATTCAAAAAGTTCGACTTTTTCGCTTTTTATTTTGAAAAGGTGGATACCTTCGAACTTGCAAAATCGATAAAAAAACTTTATTTTTTTACCTTAAAACACAAAAGAAAAACACAAAAAAAAATTAATTTTTCAATTTGAAAATTTTCAGCTTAATTTTTCAATTCAAAAAGTTTCCAAATAAAGCTCTTTACTTTGAAAAATAAAAAGAATAATAAGATTCGAACTTATAACCTTTAGCTCCCAAAGCTAACGCGATACCTTTTCGCCATATCCTTTTCAAGTAAAACTTCCTTTCTTTCAAAACGTTCACGGTTATTTTCTAAAGGATTTGAACCTTTATTTGAGTATTGAAAAAACTCTGTCCTAACCGTTAGACGAAGAAAAACAAAATTAGCCTCGCATCAGATTAATTGAATCAATTGAAACAGATCCTTGCATTCTATAATAAACAACTAAAAGACCCAATCCTATAGAAGATTCAGCAGCGGCGACAGTTAGAATCAATAACGCAAAAATTTGACCTATTCTATCATCTAAATAGATCGAACTAGTTAAAAAAATAAAGTTAATTGCTAGCAACATTAATTCAACAGAAATTAAAATAAGAATAACATTTTTTTTATTGAATATGATGCCAGAAACACCTATAAAAAAAGAAAGTGTTGGGATAATAATAAAAATCAGAAGATTCATCCTATAAAAAATTGTCTTAGTTTTTAGGTTATAAAAATCGATTAACAGTAAGAAGAATTTTAATAGATAACTTATTTCTGATCTGTTGCGTCACTTTTTTTATTTGATTCCAGGAACAACCGCTAATTTCTAAAATAACAACTCCTTTTGAAATTGAACCATACCAAAATTTTATGTTACCTTTACCTTTTCCCATTCTTATACCTTCGGATTTTTTTGTTTTGTTTTTATTAGGATATACGTTTAACCAAAACTTTCCTTGTAATTTTAATAAACGCCTCAAAGTTCTACGTAATAATTCAATTTGCTTATTATTAATTTTTCCAGCCTCTAAAGAAACAATAGCAAAATCTTTAAATTTTGGGCTAAGTATGCGATTATTCAAAAATTTAGTTCTTTTTCTATCAAATAAGTTTTTAAATTTAGTTTTTCTTGGATAAAGCAACATCTTACAAAGTTGATAACGAAAGGATTTGAACCTTCACTAAATAAATAACTTGTTTCTAAAACAAGCATGTCTTCCGATTCCATCACGTTATCATAGAGATAGTTGGATTTGAACCAACGAATAACAGTATCAAAAACCGTCGCCTTAACCAATTTTAGCTATATCTCTTTGCTGTATTTAATAATAACATGATTTGAATCTCTTAGAATTTGATTATAAACATCCTGCGATTTAGTTATAAAATTTTTTTTGAGAGTCAACGTAATAGCCCCTATCATCGCTAAAAGAAGCACAAAACCTAAAGCGACAAAAAGGTAAGCGAAAGATGTAAAAAAAAGCTCACCCAAATAAAGAATATTAGAATGTTTAAAGCATCACGTAGAAAAATCAAAACAAAACCCAAAAGATAACAACGATTCTTGCGCTTTTTGTAAAGGGAGGCAATATAGGTTTAGTGCCGAGAAATTAATATTAAATACTAGTAAAGTTTCAACTAAAAAAATAATTCCAAAAATTAAAGCTATAAAAAAATATTGTTTCGAGCCTTCTTTTAATTCTGACAGTTTTATATTTAACATTATTAAAACGAACAAAAAAAGAACAGCTATAGCCCCAACGTAAACGATTAAAAAAAGAAGAGGTAAAAATTCTACATTTAAAATAAATAATAAACAGGATAAATTGAAAAATGTTAGTATTAAAAACAAAACTGAATGTATTGGGTTTTTAGCGCTTACAACCATTAACGAACAAATAACCGAAAAACCAGAAAAAAAATGAAATATAAAATAGTTAGCTGTCAAAAACATCGAAAATAAAAGTTAAAGAAGTGAGATTTGAACTCACAATTCTAAAAGAACTAAATTTACAATCTAGCGATTTAACCAATTCACCCATTCTTTAAATTAGGCAAATAAAAGGATTTGAACCTTTAATCTGTAATGCCACAAATTACTGTTTTAACCGATTAAACTATAAATGCCTTATTTTTTTAGATTTTTAATTCCGTAAATACTTCTTGAGCTTACTCTATTAGAAACGGCGGTTAAATCAAATTTGCCCCTAATTGCTACATCCCTAACACCAATTAAATCACGACTTCTACCGCGACGGATTAGTACAGTTGAATGTTGTTGTAAGGTGTGACCTTCTCCTGGAATTTTAGCTATTAGGCTTTGTTTCGTTTTTATTAGTTTAATTTTACAAACTCTTCGATTCGCAGAGTTTGGTTTTTTAGGGGAAAGTGTTAAAATTTTCAAACAAACTCCACTTTCTTGAGGAAAACCGCTTGAATTATTATGCTTTTTTCTCGTTCTTTTATTTAATTTTGCTATATGACTCATCCACTGGTATTTTTAAACAAAGAAAATAATTGATTTCGAGAATGGATTCGAACCAATAACATTTTAGGTGTAAACTAAATATTCTACCATTGAATTACTCGAAAAATTAAATCTTACTGTTTAATCAAAGCAGAAATCTCTCAGAATCAACAGATTCTATTGCTATCGGCATAGCACCGTGAGCGGAACCACAGATTTCGCTACATTGGCCGAAAAAAACACCGTTTCGCAAAATATATAAACTTGTTTGGTTTAGTCTTCCTGGACAAGCGTCAAGTTTAATCCCCAAAGAAGGTATAGCTCAACTATGTAAAACATCCGCTGCAGTTATTAAAACTCTAATATGAGTTTTTAATGGTAGCACAACTCGATTATCAACCTCTAATAATCTTAGCGTTCCAAATTCAAGATCATCCTCTGCTATGACGTAGCTTTCGAAACGAATGGTGGCACAAGATTGAGACTCAAAATCACTATATTCATAACTTCAAAATCACTGATTACCAATGCATTTTAAAGTTAATGCAGGATCAACGATTTCGTCAATTGAATAAAGAAGAGCGAAAGAAGGAAGAGCAACTATAATCAAAATTAAAGAAGGTATAACAGTTCAAACTATTTCAATTAACGTTCCATGAACAACAAATCTAGATTTTGAATTAACGCTTTCCGGAGTCCTCTGAAAATAGTACAAAGTTCTAGCCATAACGACAAGAACGAAGAAAAAAATAAATGTGATGAAAAACATAAGATCATGGTGCAAATTAATAATTCCTTCCATAACAGGCGTAGCAGCGTCTTGAAAATACAACTGCCAAGACGTCGATGAATCTAAAAGAAAAGCGCAAAGCATCAAACAGGATCTTTTCGAAGATAGGATTTGAACCTATAACTTTTTGATTTTCAACCAAATGCTCTAACCAATTGAGCTACTTCAAAACTTTTCAGCAAGGATTTGAACCTTGAATCTCTCGATTAACAGTCGAACGCTTTAAACCAATTAAGCTATTGAAATTATTTATCAGCAACTTCTTCGAATACCACAAATAAGACCTAAATTAGCAAAATTTCGGAAGCTTATTCTTGACAACCTATAATTTTTAAAAACCGAATATCTTTTTTTTGTTAAGTAGCAAATATTTTGGTTAATATTCAAACTTTTAAAGTTTTTTACTATAACCTTTTCTTTTATAATCTTTTTCGAAAATCCTGCGTCAATTAAAAAACAAAATGATATTTTCAAGATTTCATTTTTTAGATGCAAAGTTCGCTCTTTAAAATATATTTTATTCATCTTTATAAAATTCCATTAAAACACCATAAAAGACTAAACGTAATCAAAACAAAAGACAACGAAATTGGTAAAAAAACTTTTCAACACAAACGCATTAATTGATCAATTCTGTATCTTGGAAATGAAGCACGAACCCAAATGAAGAAAAATAATATAATAGAAATCTTAAAAGATAGGACAAAAGAATCTAAAATAAAAGGCTTTGGAAATACAGAAATTCAACCACCAATGAATATTATTGTTGTCAAAGCGCTCATGAGTATCATTGAACTATATTCAGCTAAAAAAAAAAGAGCAAATCCCATACTCGCATATTCGACGTTATATCCACTGACAAGCTCACTTTCAGCCTCAGGCAAATCGAAAGGAGCCCTATTAGTTTCAGCTAAAATACTGACTAGAAACATGAAAAAAATAGGAAATAGAGGAGCAAGAAAAAACAGAAATTCCTGAAATAAAACTATACTAAAGAAATTTAAAGAGCCGACGCAGACTAAAACAATTATCAAAATTAAGCCTATTGATACCTCATAACTTACCATTTGTGATGCACTTCTCAGAGATCCGAAAAACGCATAACGTGAATTACTCGATCAGCCAGAAAGTATAATCCCATAAACACCTAAAGAAGATACAGCAAAAATGAAGAGCAAACTTATATCAACATCAACGTAAAAGCTATTAGAGGAAAAAGGTATTATGGATCAACCAAATAAGCTTAAAAATAAAGTTAAAACAGGAGCAAAAATAAAACTAAAAGTACTTGCGTTTGTCGGAATAACGGTCTCTTTGATTAAAAGTTTTAAACCATCAGCTAGAGGCTGCAAGAGACCCAAAAAACCGATTACATTTGGACCTTTACGTTGTTGCATTGACCCCATAATCTTTCTTTCGGCGAGTGTAAGATAAGCAACAGAAATTAAAATAGGAATTACAAGAATTAAAAAACACAATAATTTTTCTAACAAAAACATCATAAATAAAGAATTGCAAAAGTTAAAGGAATCGAACCTTTAATCTTTGAATTTGAAATTCAATGTTTTAAACCATTAAACTAAACTTTCAAATTTTATATCTAACTAATCAAAATTTATGATAGTGTGAGATTTGAACTCACGACGCTTTTGCGTTTGAATTTTCAAAATTCACGTCTTAAACCACTCAACCAACTATCTTTATTTTAAAATCAAAAAAGTTTCACCAAAATTTTTGGTAATAAAACTCTGATTAGAATTACAGTTAAAATTCAAACCTAAGTTTTCCTTAAAGTTTTCTTTTTTCTTTAAAGTTGGCCGAAACTTAGAAGAAAAAAGCTTTAAATCATTCAGAGGCTTTAAGATATGAATTTCTATGAAAACGTTGCTGCTTTTCTTTATAAAGTTAGAAGGAGATTGTCTTATAATACAAAAACGTATAAATCCTTCTTTTTGTAACTTTTTAAGCAATAACCAAGAAAAAAACGAGTATTTTAAAAGGATTTTTTTATTTATGTTTTTTTTATGAGAAATTTTTGAAATAAATTTTTGAAAGTATTGAATCGTTATTTTATATTATATTGTTTTATACACAAAAAATAAAACGCTTATTGGGATTTGAACCCAAATCAATAATTTCGTAGATTATCATTTTATCCGTTAAACTATAAGCAAGAGTTTTTAACCTACAATTAATGAAATAAACAAGCTTCTAAAAAAATAAAAGACTTGAAATCTTTTAAACAATTAGAAAATTTAAAACGTCTAAGGGAAGCTCCTAAAGTATTACCTAAAGCTAAAGAATCCATAAATAGCCCGTGATCGCTAACAGTATAAAGAAGAGCCTCCGGATCTAATTTAGTACTTACATATAGATCTAATGGAACGTTTTCGGAAACTGAAACAGATGAAAAAGTTTGAGCCGCGCTTTGAAGCTTTAGCTTACGACTTCTTACTTTTAAACTTGCAGAAATGGATGGAATCAAATAATAGATGAAGCTTAAATATAAAATAATAAAAAAAAATAAAGCCCAAAAAATTTGAGCCGAAAAAGTAAATAAATCGAATTGAGGCATCGTAAAAATGTTAATAAGTTTGAAAGGGATTGAACCTTTAATTTTAAAGTTATGAGCTTCATGTTTTAACCAATTAAACTACAAACTTATCAATCAAGCGCACCTTTTTGTCACTCGTAAACAAAACCAATTGTTAAAATAAATAGAAAAAAAAACATAGAGTAAAGACCAATAAAATTTATACAATGAAAAGAAGCGATAAAAGGAAATAGAAAACTAATCTCTAAATCAAAAATAAGAAATAATATAGCGACGAGATAAAACCTTACATCGAACTCATTTCTTGAATCTTCGAAAGGGTTAAAACCGCATTCATAAGCAGTTAATTTTTCACGGTCATCAGCTTTTTGAGAAATTAAAAAAGAAAGAACAAAAATAATCAAAGATAAAATAACGCTTGCACTTAAAAAAATTAAAATAGAGGAATAATTTTTCAAAAACATCTTAGATAAAAATAGCAGCTAAATAATGGAATTGAACCATTAACTTTAGATTACAAAACTAATACTTTACCTTTAAGCTAATTTAGCTCAAAAAAGTATTACTTTATAAGAAACAAAGTTTTTGCAAGCTTTTAAGCTAGGATTGTAACTAAATCGGCTTAAAATTGTAAAGAAAGGATTCGAACCTTTATGAGTTAACTGATGAGATTAAAAAGCAACCAAATGCTAAACTTTACCTAATTTAAGGTTTAAATAGATGAAACTAAGTTCTTTTCTAATCTTCCTAAAATTGGAACCAATACTATAAAAAAACCAAAATAATAAATGGTAGCAACTTGACCAACTTCAATATACGGTGATTCAGCTGGAGCTTGACCTAGATAACTCAAGAGAAAGAAATCCGCTACCAAAAACCAGAAGAATCTCTGGAAAAGAGGTCTATAAAGAGAAGATCTTACAACCGAAGTATTAATTAAAGGCAATATAAGTAAAACAAGAAGAGACGCAAATAAAGCCAAAACACCCATTAATTTGTTAGGGATTGATCTAAGAATCGCGTAAGCGAAGAGAAAATATCATTCCGGAACTATGTGCTCTGGCGTTGACATCGGATTCGCTGGTATGTAATTATCGCTATGACCCAAACTGTTTGGTGAATAATAAACAAAGAACGAAAAAAAAATTAAACCACCAACCAAACCCAGAGTATCTTTGATAAAGAAATAAGGAAAAAACGATATCTTATCTGCGTGAGAAGAAATTCCTAACGGATTATTTGAACCGTCATTATGAACAGCAGCCATATGAACAACTACTACCCCAGCAATTAAAAACGGAAGTAAATAATGAAGGCTGAAAAATCTGTTCAAAGTAGCATTATCCACAGAAAATCCGCCTCAGAGTAAAGTAACGATCTTATCGCCAACAATTGGAAAAGCTGTGAAAAAATTTGTTATCACAGTTGCAGCCCAAAAACTCATTTGACCCCAAACGAGCACATAACCCATAAAAGCTGTAGCCATCATTAGTATCAAAATTATAACCCCTAAAGTTCAAACTAAACCTCTTGGTTGCATATAAGAACCGTAATATAAACCTCGAGCTATATGGATATAAACAGTAATAAAAAACATTGATGCTCCATTTGCGTGAATATACCTTATAAGCCATCCTCCATTAACATCTCTCATTATATGCTCAACACTCAAAAAAGCCAAGTCAACATGAGGCGTGAAATGCATAGCCAAAGCTATTCCAGATAAAAGTTGAGTGACTAAACACATAGCTGCTAAAAAGCCGTAATTTCAAAAAAGCGTAAGGTTTGACGGCGTCGGATACTCAATTAAATGAGCATTTATAAGCTGAAATAAAGAATGTTGTTTTATTGATAGAACCATCTCGCGTTAAAATTAAAAGATAAAAAACAAAGTAACATAAGAAAATAGATTATTTAAGCTTTCTGGTTTTATCAAGAAAAAAATAGTGAAAAATGAACATATAACTAGAGGCAACTCGAAGCCGTTTGAGAAAATTCTATTAAAAAAAATATTATTAGAAAAAAGATTAAAAAATAATACTTTGATTAAACGAATATAAAAGAAGCAAGAAACACAACTCAAGATTACAAGCAACAAAGCTAAAACTATACGCTCTTCCGAGACCAGCAGCACTAAAACATTGAATTTGCTATAAAATCCAGCTAAAGGAGGTATACCAGCAGCCGAAAATAGAAGAATGGCTAAAAATAAAGAAATTATAATATTTCATTTTTTAATAAAAGATCAAGTAACTAAATACTTGAATAAAAACCCATAAGAACTAAAACCAATAAGTAGCGAAAATATACCTAAACTCGTTATCATATAAATAACGATATAAATAAGCGCAGACTTAACAGAATCAAAATTACCGTAACTAAAAGCTAATAAAATAAAACCAACATGACCTATAGCCGAATAAGCTAGAAGCCTTTTAGTTTTCTTTTGATATAAAGCAGCAACGGAGGAAATAAAAACTGAAAGCATTCCGGAGAACGTCATTAAAATAGAAGAGATTGGGCTATGATTTAAAAAAGCTAATGAAAGGAACTTAAAAAGTAAACAAAAAATTACTGCTTTGGGAATAATAGAAAAAAACGCGGTAATATTTATTAGAGCTCCTTCATAAACATCACAAACTCAAAAATGTGAAGGGGCAGCCCCAAGTTTAAAAAACAAAGCAATTAGAAATAAACTAATACCAAAAAACGACAAATGAAGTCTAATAAAACCCTCGGAGTTTATTGTGGATATAATATCAAACGAAGTAGACCCTAACGAAAGATACAAAAACGAGAAGGAAAGTATCAACAAACAAGACGAAAAAGCGCCAATAACAAAATACCTTAAACCAGATTCGTTACTATATTCCGAACTCTTTCAAAAACCAGCTAATATATAGAAAGCTAAACTTTGAAGCTCTAATATGACATAAACGGAAAGAAAATCATTTGAAAAACACAAAGCAGAAAGCGCTAAAAATGAAAATATTACTATAAGATCAAACTCATACTGAAATAATAAACGAGTGGAATAATAGCTTCGATTTAAAAAAAGAATAAAACAACCAAATATAAGGATTAAAGCCTGGAAAAAAATATTAAAGGTAGAATATAAAGATAACCCATTTAACAGCACGAAACTACTATCTGAAATTTCTACAAGTTGAAAAATCAACAAAAGAAACACAAAAATTGAGGATGAGGTAATTATAGAAAGTAGAGAGGGAAAAGAATAAGACTTAAAACTAGCAAAAATAACGGAAAAAATTACTGCCAATGAAATATAAATTGCCAGAGAAAATTCAACAAAACATAAAAACAAACAATTCATCTATTCTGATAAAGTTCTTTTTTAGGGATTCGAACCCTAAACTCTAAAGAGATGAGTTTTTAAAACTCAAGCGTTTACCTATTCCGCCAAAAAAGAGCTATAATACTATTATCGACGATCTTAAAAAATTCACGAGTATATCTGGATATAACCCAAATAAGAAAGTTAATAAAAGAAAAGGAAACAAAGTATAAAACTCACGTCTATTCAAATCCCTAAACTCTAAAATAGAAAACTGTTTACTATTACCAAAAGCTATACGATTACATAACCATAAGCTGTAACCAATACCTAAAACCATACCCGAACCAGCAAACAAAGTAGCTCAACTGTTAGCTTCAAAACAACCGACAAGAATTAAAATTTCACCAACAAAACTGCTTGTTGCAGGTAACCCAATGTTACCTAACGTAAAAATAACGAAACAAGCCGTAAATAGAGGCATCGAATGAATAAGGCCGCTGTAATATTTAACAATCCTAGTTTGGTGCCTTTCGTATAAAACACCAATACAAAGAAATAAAGCACCAGAAACAATTCCATGACTTATCATCAAAAGGATACCTCCAAGGATTCCCTGAAAGTTATTTGAAAATATACCTATTGTAACCAAACCCATATGAGCCACTGAAGAATAAGCTATAATTTTTTTTAAATCTATCTGCTGAATTGTAGTTAATGAGGCATAAACAACTCCAAAAATACTAATAGAAAAAATCAAGGGAGCAAAAAATGCTGAAGCCTCAGGAAATAAGCCAATAGAATATCGAATAAAGCCAAAACCGCCTAATTTCAGAAGAATTCCTGCTAAAATTACAGACCCAGAAGTCGGAGCTTCACTATGGGCTTCAGGCAGCCAAACATGAAAAGGAATTAAAGGCATCTTAACGGCAAAAGATAGAAAAAAGGCAATTCAAACAAATTTAACCATTAAATAGTCAAATTGTATAGTTTGAAGTTTTTGGTAGTCAGTCGTCCCACATCAGAAATATAAGGCTAAAATTGCAACAAGCATAAAAACAGAACTAATAAGAGTGTACAAAAAAAGCAAATAGGAAGCCCTAATTTTTCGATCCCTCGAACCATAAACACCAACAATAAAAAACATTGGAATTAGAACAGCCTCGAATAGCAAATAAAATAATAAAAGATCTAAGCTGCAAAAAACACCAAATAAAATTGACTCCAATACAAAGAATGCTATATTATACTCTTTAACGCTAGTTTTTACGGTAGAACTTCACGAAAGTAAAATACATACAGGAACTAAAAAAGACGTTAAAATAACCATAAACAAAGCAACACCATCAATACCTAAAACAATACTCGAATTAGCTAAAACAAGTCAACCAACACTGCAAAAAAGTTGAAAACCAGAAAAGCTAGGATCAAAAACAAATAATAATAGAATGGAAAAGTTGAAAACTAGTAGAGATCAAAACAACGCAAAATTACGATGAAATCAAAGATTTGTTTTTTCAACGAATAAAAGAACTAAAACTGCAAAGAGAGGAGATAAAATAAGAAGCAATAACATCAAAAGAATTTTCTGAATAAATGAGATTTGAACTCATACTTCAAGCTCGACAAGCTAACGTTCTAACCAATTAAACTATAATTCGATTTCTTTAATCGGGATTGAACCGATACTATCAAAATATGAGTTTGATACACTAACCATTATGCTATAAAGAAAAAACTTAGTGTAAACTAATGGCGTCATTCAAATAAATGCAAAGAAGAACCGAAAAAACGTAAGCCTGAAGAAAAGCTATACTTAACTCAAGACCAACGATAGCAAAGATTACAACTAGAGGAAGAAGATGAACAACAGATAAAAAACCTCCAGCAGAAAGCATAGTTCAAGCAAAACCAGCAAGAATTTTAAGCAAACAGTGACCACTCATCATATTAGCAAACAGACGCAATGCTAAACTAACAACCCTAAAGCTATAACTTACAAGCTCAATTGGAATTAAAAGAGGCGCTAAAGCTAAAGGAGCGCCACCAGGAAGAAATAAACTAAAAAAATGAAAACCATGAATACTCAAACCGATAATATTGATACCAGTAAAAGCAACAATCGCTAAACCTAGTGTTATAACTATATGACTTGTGACTGTAAAACTATAAGGAATCATACCAATAAGATTACAAGAAAGAATGTATACAAAAATCGTTAAAATTATAGGAAAATAAGCGCTACCACCTTTTTTTATATTCTCAGATAAAACATTATAAAATACAAACTCAAAAAGTGTTTCTGCTATACTTTGCCATAAACTTGGAACTAACTTAGCATTAGAACAGATAAAATTAAAAAAAATGAAAGATATAAAGCAAGAAATACCAGCAAATAAAGTTGAATTTGTTACAGAAAGATCTAAACCAAAAAATGAGATTGGAATTAATTTGAATATTGAAAATTGTTCAAGCGGAGAAAAAAGCATCAAAAGTTTTTCGTAAAGTTTTAATGAGAATCGAACTCATATATTTCAAATTTGCAATTTGATGCATTAGCATTATGCTATAAAACCAAAGATATAAAATTTAAAACGTAAATAAAATAAGGAACGCCATCATTAGAGCAAATAAAGCAATAGCTTCTGTTAAAGCAAAACCAAGAATAGCGTAACCAAATAGTTGCTTCATTAAATGAGGGTTTCTCGCCACACTCGTGATTAAAGCAGCAAAAACAGTACCAATACCAGCACCAACTCCAGCAAGAGCAATTGTAGATAAACCAGCACCTATAAGCTTAGCAGCCATTAAAACCATCAATATTAAGAATTAAAAAAACCAAAGGAAAAAAACTGTTAAGCCAAAAAAGAATCGAACTCTTATTTCTAGCTTATCAAGCTAACACTTTAACCTTTAAGTTATTGGCTTTGAGATACGGAAATATTAAAGATGAAGTAAAAGAAACGATTCTATCGTTTTAAAGGATTCGAACCTTTATAAATGACATAGAAAATCAAAGCTTTATCCCTTAAGCTAAAAACGATTATCAACAATATTGTACGAAATCGAGACTTTAACACTACAAACACCAAATTTTGTGTTGATTATTGAGATATGAGAATCAACAAAATAGCTAAACGATTGAGTGTTCAATCGACCTAGATCTAATAAAATTTTTTGGCTTCTTCCCGAACTTGTCTTAGATCATTTTCCACGACAGACAACTTTAATACCAGAAACGAAATTTTTTGTCCTATTATTATAATAATATGAAAGCGTTGATTTAATACCATAAAGAATACCATACTTAAAGACCTTACTTCGCCTTTTAGGTGAAAGCTTTATTTGTAAAGAAATAAATTCAGAAAAAAATCTAGCGGGAACATTGGAAAATAAAATTTTACTTTTTCAAAAGTTAAAGTTAAGACCTAATTTCAAACCTAAAAAAGCCCGAGCATTTAAAATAAAAGATTCCAAAAAACTTAACGATCGAGGAAGTTTATCGAAAACGTCGCCCGAAACGTTTTTTATCTCTATATTTAAAGCCCCATTTTGAGGTTTTACTAAAGATTGATAAAATTTGATAGATAACCGATCCGATATTATTTTTATAAATTTTTTTATTTCTAAATCTTTAAATAGGAAAATAGAATGTGTTTTATTATCCTCACTCCACACGGAATTTCAAGCTGTTTTGTTTGAAACTCTTAAAGAATTTGAAAATAATTTTTGCCCCATCTTTAATTAATCATAATATTGGGTAACGAGATTCGAACTCGTAACTGTCAGCTTGGAAGGCTGAAAATCTACCAATTGATATACACCCAAATATTAGACAAATTTACAGTCTTTAATTCAAGGATTATAAGAAACTCTCTGGTTAGCTGTTAGCGTATTATAAACTACGTAAACGAAAAAAGCGCTGGAAACCATAGTTATACAACTTCCTAAACTAGCAATATTATTTCAGGCATTAAAACTATCGGGAAAATCCGGAACTCTTCGAGGCATACCAGCTAAACCTAAAAAATGCATAGGAAAAAAACATAAATTCACCCCTATAAAAGTTGTTCAAAAATGAACTTTACCGAAAATTTCGTTGTAATTAAGCCCTCATATTTTACTAATCCAATAATACCAACCGGCAAAAATAGCAAAAACAGCCCCCATACTTAACACATAATGAAAGTGAGCTACGACGTAATAAGTATCATGCAATGCTATATCTATACCAGAATTAGATAAAACTATTCCAGTAAGTCCGCCAAAAGTAAACAAAAAAATAAAACCATTAGCGAATAACATAGGAGTATTTAATACAATACTTCCGCCGAACATAGTAGCAATCCAACTAAAAATTTTGATTCCTGTAGGAACAGCTATTATCATGGTAGCGCTGGTAAAATAAGCTCTTGTATCGACGTCTAAACCGACGGTATACATGTGATGAGCCCAAACAATGAAACCTAAAAAACCAATAGAAAGCATAGCGTAAATCATACCCAAATTACCGAAAACAGCCTTTGAGCTAAAATTTGATACTATATGAGAAACAATACCAAAAGCTGGTAAAATTAGTATATAAACTTCCGGATGCCCAAAAAATCAAAATAAGTGTTGGTACAAAACCGGATCACCACCACCGCTGGGATCAAAAAAGGAAGTATTAAAATTTCTATCGGTTAACAACATAGTAATAGCACCAGCTAAAACAGGAAGAGAGAGCAAAAGAAGAAAGGCTGTGATAAAAACAGCCCAAACAAATAAGGGTGTTCTATGAGCAGCCATTCCTGGGCAACGCATATTTAAAATCGTTACAATAAAATTTATAGCGCCCAAAATGGAAGAAATACCAGCTAAATGTAAGCTAAAAATAGCTAAATCAACAGCACCGCCGGAATGAGCTAAAATTCCAGATAACGGCGGATAAACAGTCCAACCTGTACCGACACCAGCCTCAACGAGGGAGGAAGTAAGAAGTAAAATTAAAGCGGGCGGAAGCAGCCAAAAACTAATATTATTTAAACGAGGAAAAGCCATATCACAAGCGCCGATCATAATTGGAACAAACCAATTACCAAAACCACCAATAGCGGTCGGCATGACAAAAAAGAAAATCATTAAAAACGCGTGGGCCGTAACGAGAACATTGTAAAGTTGATAATTACCTGCCAAATAAGCATCACCGGATTGAGACAATTCAAAACGCATAACCATTGAAACAACAAACCCAAGAATCCCAGAAATAGCACCAAAAACAAAATATAAAGATCCAATATTTTTATGGTTCGTCGAAAAAAGTCATCTGTTAACCCACAAATTAAGAAAGAAAGGCATCAAAGAATAAGTTAAAAAGAAAAGTTAAAAGGATTTAAGTGATAGGATTCGAACCTACGAAATCTCTGGATTTAATAGATTAGCAATCTAACGCTATAAACCGCTCAGCCACACAAAATAAATATATAAGGAATCGAACCTTAATTAATCGATTAAAAGTCGAATGCTTTAACCATTAAGCTATATATTTGGAGATGATTGGATTCGAACCAATAACCTTTTACTTGCAAAGCAAATACTCAACCTTTGAGAAACACCCCAAAAAAAACAGCTTGTATTTATTAGCGTACCAAGAAATTTCCAGTCTTTCACCGTCTATATTATTAACTTTTTAGTTGTTTAATAATTAACTCAATAATTGGTAAATAACTAAAAAGTTAATAATATGTTATTTATTAGCGTACCAAGAAATTCCCAGT
>Ga0206126_10001867_pt1 | contig 24314 bp, 18 predicted proteins | sample Helgoland_Spring_5_FD_148621 | JGI IMG/M metagenome (GOLD analysis project Ga0206126, IMG submission 148621) | Pelagic subsurface seawater microbial communities from Kabeltonne, Helgoland, North Sea - Helgoland_Spring_Bloom_20160412_1 | ecosystem: Environmental > Aquatic > Marine > Epipelagic ...
CCGCACTGAGGCGGACTACAGGAAACCACCTAGATAATCCAACGCATACTCATGGGCACAAGATACGGGGAAACATTTTGCTGCAGGTTAAAGAACACATAAAAACCAACAACATGCTGGATAGACACTCTAAGGTGGTGGATCTATTTTCAATGGTTGGAATGACCATTACCGGTAGCCTTGGTGTGCTAGCCCTCTTTTCAGCCGACTATCCATTGGGTCTTTTATTGATTGCCGCCTCGCTGGTCTACTTTGTCGCGTATCGCACCCATAAACTGACAAAAGACTCCACACTATCCGCAGCCATCATCGTATATTCACTCCATGCTTTAACAGTCTCTCTTGTTTATTCAGGAGGCGTTGAAAACACCGGTCCACTATGGCTGTTTCTTGTTCCGCCTGTTTCACTATTTCTTCACGGGCTCAAACGAGGGCTGATAGAAATCTCTATTTCCCTTTCTATTCTATTCTATGCCTTATCTTATTTCTGCCTCCCGACGTTTTCAGCGGCGCTAACTATGAAACTGCATTCAAGCTGCGACTCATTATCGCCTTTATAACAGTAACATTTTTGGCGGCATGCTATGAATACTCGATCGAACAATCCTATAGGGATACCCTGCAAGCCAGCGAACAGTTCGAGCAACTGGCCCGGACTGATCAACTAACCAAACTCTGCAATAGAAGAGGCGCACTGACTGTGATTGAGCAAGAACAACGCCGCATGTCGCGTAATAAGCAAGCGATGTCTATCATTTTATGCGACGTAGATCACTTTAAAAAGGTTAACGATCAATATGGCCACAACACCGGAGACGCGGTACTCGTTAGCCTTGCAGAGACATTTACACAGCTAATCCGTAAGCAAGATACAATTGCTCGCTGGGGCGGCGAAGAATTTCTTTTTGTCTTACCTGAAACGTCAGCAGAAAACGCCTACATTCTCTCTCAGAAAATACATCAGGTATTGCAAGACCAATTGATTGATGTCGAGGGTATCAAAATCGCCGTTACTGTCAGTATGGGCGTCACAGAAATGCATGGTAATCAAGCCTTCGACGAGATCATAAACCAAGCCGACAAGCACCTGTATGAAGCCAAAAGGGCAGGCCGAAATCAAACTATGCCCAAAACCCTCAGCACTGAGGGGTAAACATATCATCGAAAACAACCTTAGTGCCGTAGGCTGCGAGTCAACAATAGCGCATCAACGTCCCCATTGAGCAGTCATTGTTACTGCTTCTTTTTAAAAAGTTATCCGCCGAGCAAAAATACGATTAATCAGCCAGGATTTTATGCGCACCTGCACTACTCTTCTTTTGTTTATACATAGCACCATCCGCCGCACGAAGCATCTCAGAAACACTTGCTGGCGACTGCTCAAATATTTGACTGCCCACACTGGCATTAACAGTGATCTCACCGACACTCGTGCGCACTGCAAAATCAGTCAATCTTTGGGTGATCCTATTGTCCATCATTTTGCACTCATCCAGTTTCATAAAATGCGCTAAAGCAACAAATTCATCACCACCCAATCGACCTACAACATCGGTTTCACGGGAACCATTCGCTATGATTTTTGCCGTCACCTTGAGCACTTCATCGCCTACTTGATGCCCATGCAAGTCGTTAACTCGCTTAAACCGATCTAGATCGATAAAAAGCAAACACAGATAACCGCCTTTATCAGCCTGTAATTTGAGCACCTGTTCCGCCTTAGCACTCCACCCTCTGCGATTCATAACATCACAGAGGACGTCTTTCCCCGCCTCGTCTTCCGCCGCTATTCGATTTTCATTAATGCGTTTAATGCGCTCTGACGTCGCTATAGCAAACAAAAATGATTCAATAGCAAAAGACAAGATTAGGCCGTAGTGATATAAAAACGGGTTGGTCTCAGTTAATAATACTCTGAAGACCATCGCAACAAGCACCAATAATAATGCGAAAAATACGATACCTGCTGTATGCACCCGCAGGTAAGCGGCATAACACACGAGACAGAAAACGATAGCCACAATGATTAGTGTCGAAAATGCCATCACAGCATCTATCAAAACTGACAATTCATGATTTACAGCCATCACTGAGAGAAACGGCATGACCAACACGGCCCCAGCGGGCATGATCAGAAAATAGCGTGTGAACTTCTCCCAGCGAATGTGCATATCTAACAATCGGGTGATAAAAAGAACAGCTGAGAAGACGGTAAAGCCAGCAAATATTAACGACACGTGCCAGCTATCGATCCAAACAATATCTGGGAAAAAAAGATTTAACTGGCCTTCCTGCACTAAGAAAAAAAGCCCAGCGCAGCTTATGTAGAAGCTATAAAGTTTGAACCGTATATCACGTAAATTGCGACCTATGATCAACACGTAAAGCGCCAGTGAGAAACACAAGCCATAGAAAACACCCATGGCCAAATTATCTTTCTGACTGGACGAAACAAAACCAGCATAAGACATTAATTGTAATTGTAATTGTAGATCAGCATTTTCGTGAGTGGTGATTGTTATAGCACCCTCATATTCGCCAGCAGGAATCAAATAAGCAGCACGATTTGAAACTAATGCCCTGCTTTTTCCTCGTATATCGCGCCAAGTAAAATCCCTACCATTACGACGAAAGCTGAACACACTGGGGACATCCAATCGGCAGGTTACGGACAACACACTGGACCCTGGTGCCAAGACCACATCGGCGGAATGATCTTGTAAAACCATCATTTCAATTTGCGTATTGTGAAGGTCCTTTAGACTCAGTTCACACTGGTTTTCTGCTGTTAGCATCGCGCTGAATAATAGGAGTGAAGTGACGAAGATAAAACTCAACGAACTGCGTATCGTGATTATTTTTTTTGACGATGAATATTCTGACACAAAATCTCTTGACCGTGATTTAACACGTATGTTTTGTCGTATTTATTGGCCGGACAGTATAAAATTTTTACACTTCCGCGTAAAGTCGGCGTAGCCGCAATCGTCGTAGTTCTGCTGCGCAAGATACCAACGGCAGTCGTTGGCCAACAATCACAGAAATCATACTTTCTGTGAGCCCTGTTTTTTTCAGCTGTAGCTACATCAAGGCGAGATACAGCCAAGTATCGACCGTTATTTGTCATCAGATTAAGTGATCAGGCTGCTACCGGCGCCCGCAAAAGACAAACCGAAACCCTGTAAATACAGGCTTCGGCCTATTGTTGATGATCTAGAGGCTAAAACTGGTACGACCGAGTGGATTCGAACCACCGACCCCCACCATGTCAAGGTGGTGCTCTAACCAACTGAGCTACGGTCGTAAAGGACGCGAAGTATAATGATCCTTAAGGCTGAGCACAAGCACTGTGTCGAACAGGACGACAATATCTTCAGTGACCATTAATAAAAACGCGTTGCTTCAACTCCGACACACTATCTCTTGTTGCAGCCGCCTCTTCAAACTCCAGATTTTTAGCGTGCTCAAACATCTTTTGTTCCATCCGCTTGATTTCTTGCACTAGCTGTTTGGGAGTCATTGCCGCAACCTCCGCCTGATAGTGTGCTGCAGGTTCTGCGGCCTTCCGCCCTTTGGCGTTGCGTTTGCCTTTGGAGCCAGGAACCCTGGCCCCTTCCATAATATCCGCCACATCTTTAACAACACCTACCGGCGTAATACCATGGACTTTATTGTGTTCGACTTGTTTCTCCCGGCGGCGATCAGTTTCGCCAATTGCGCGCTCCATTGAACCGGTAATTCGATCAGCATAGAGAATAGCCCTACCATTTAGGTTACGAGCTGCGCGTCCTATTGTCTGAATCAGAGAACGCTCTGAACGCAGAAACCCCTCCTTATCAGCATCAAGGATTGCAACGAGGGATACTTCTGGCATATCTAGACCCTCTCTTAATAGATTAATCCCGACGAGCACGTCAAATACCCCCAGCCGCAGATCACGAATAATCTCTACCCGCTCCACAGTCTCAATATCAGAATGTAAATAGCGCACCCGAACCCCATGCTCACTCAGGTAATCGGTTAAATCTTCAGACATCCGCTTGGTTAAAGTAGTTACCAAAACCCGTTCTTCAAGCTTGGTACGCTTGTGGATCTCAGATAGCAAATCATCAACTTGACTTGTAGCGGGGCGAATTTCTATTTCGGGATCCGTTAAACCGGTAGGTCGAACCACCTGCTCTACGACCCTATCAGCATGCTCCGCTTCATAATTTCCTGGAGTTGCTGAAACAAATATCACCTGCGATACCAATTGCTCCCACTCATCGAACCGCAGCGGGCGATTGTCTAGTGCCGACGGTAGGCGGAAACCATATTCCACTAGTGTTTCTTTACGGGAACGATCTCCTTTATACATCCCCCCTATTTGCGGTACTCCGACGTGAGATTCATCTATCACCACTAAGGCATCAGGGGGCAGATAATCGAACAATGTTGGGGGTGGATCGCCGGTCCCTCGGCCCGACAAATACCGCGAGTAGTTTTCAATACCGTTGCAATAGCCCAGCTCTCGGATCATCTCCAAGTCATAACGGGTACGCTGCTCGAGCCGCTGAGCTTCGACTAATTTATTGTTATTTCTCAGCTGCTCAAGCCGCTCTTTCAGCTCCTCCTCGATTTTATCCAATGCCCCCAACAAGGTTTCCCGAGGGGTCACATAATGACTCTTGGGATAGATCGATACGCGTGGTACACGACGATAGACCTCACCGGTCAGTGGATCAAATATTGATAAACTGTCAATTTCTTCATCGAACAACTCGATGCGAACCGCTTCCTGCTCAGAGTCGGCGGGAAATACATCAATTACATCTCCTCGCACTCGATAAGTACCTCGGGCAAAATCAATATCGTTGCGGGTATATTGCAACTCGGCCAGACGCCTCAGAATAGCTCGCTGATCCACTTGATCGCCGCGGTCTAGGTGTAACATCATTTTCATGTATAACTTAGGATCACCCAAACCGTAAATGGCCGACACAGTCGCAACAACAATCGTATCTGATCGCTCCATCAATGCCTTAGTGGCTGAAAGACGCATCTGCTCGATATGTTCGTTTACCGAGGCATCTTTGTCGATAAAGGTATCGGATGATGGAACGTAGGCTTCCGGCTGGTAATAGTCGTAATATGAGACAAAATATTCGACGGCATTTCCCGGGAAAAAATCTTTAAATTCTCCGTACAACTGTGCCGCAAGTGTTTTGTTAGGGGCCATAACGATGGTGGGACGCTGAATACCTTCAACCACATTGGCGATAGTGAAGGTTTTACCGGACCCAGTCACACCTAGCAGAGTCTGACCTCGCAAGCCAGCTCGAACGCCTTCGAGCAAGCCCGCTATGGCTGTCGGTTGGTCTCCAGCGGGGGCAAATTTTGATACAACTTTGAACGGCTTAGACATTCAGTACTTCCGACCTAAAGCGGAGAGTTTACTACAGTAGAAGCCTTCTCCACCAACAGTAGAGTACCCGCAGGGGCTAAAAAATGCTCAAGACGGATATTTGCAGCGAAAATCATTGGCTTTGCGCAGAAAAACGGTTGACGACAACCCATCAGCCCTTTAATATTCGCGCCTCATCGACACCGGTCGGTGACAATTCCGCCTTAGCTCAGTTGGTAGAGCAAATGACTGTTAATCATTGGGTCGCTGGTTCGAGCCCAGCAGGCGGAGCCATATTCAGTAAGTAATTCAAATACTTACAATACTTTAAAGGCTGCCTCCGGGTGGCCTTTTTTGTTTGCCAACACTAAAACCGCAATGGCTATGTCTCTGTGACATGTCGACGCAGGACAGACAACAGCACCCATCACCCTTTGAATCAATCGATGACTACGCTGATATCTCCACTTTGATTTTGACAGCCTATGGTCACGTCTTCAGAGTGACTTCTTTCATCCGCATGCCTCACTTAAACTTATCAAGCTCATTTCTATAGAGCTTGTTATTCCATGCTTGAATAATAAGCTGAGCTCTAAAAAGCGCCCACAATTCAATCGTTGAGATAACAACAATAAGGGCAATACCCACTTCGATATGCCCGGTAATCATCAGCCCGACACCTAATACGAAGGCGGCGAGATCAACGAGGCCACTCATCCATTTGCCAAGATAAAAGTGGTGCAGGCCAGTAACAAAAAACCAGTTTAAAGCAGCATATGTATCGGGATCTTTAATTTTTTTCTTAACGGCTGAATAAAATAGGCTTCTATATTCATCTGACAGCCTATTAATTTCTTGCCGGAGTTCATCTTCTTGCCGCTCCACTTCATCCTGATTCAGCAACCCATTCTCCTAAAGTAAAGGATCAATACATTTACAGAAACTGTCTTTATGTGCACACGACCTGATTCTCGAGACACCTATTTTTACACCTTTTTTTACCCCATACTTGTCAATAGCTTGATAAGCATAAGCAGAACATGTTGGTTCAAAATTACAGTCTATACGGAACCAACGTCGCCCCCCTCCCGTCGAACGGTAAAGGCGGATGAGGTTGAGCATAACTATTTTCAATGACCTATCTTCCCATTGTTATTATTGCCGCTTCTCGACTCCAGAAAAGCCAGAATCTTTTTTGCTCTAAAACTTGAAAAACTAGTTGCCAGCCCTCACTTGCCAGAGCATTGAGTTCCGCCTCTACTTTCTTCAGCGGTAGGCCTGAAGAGCCTAAAAATATAGTGCCACAGCCACCCTCAGCTATATGTACAACTTTATATTCTGTGTATGTATTCATTTTTTCACATCCCTAGTGTTAGTAATTTTTCTAACGTTTTTATTTTTTTAATCGCATTTAATTTCAAACTTTCTACTTTTGTACCGGGTTAACGAATATATTTTTTCATTGCCTAACTTATTTCCATCAAAATAATTATTCGTCTGCGCCGATTTTCGGACGAAGGAAGGAACGTAAAGGTCAATTCGTGTTACCTAAAACGCCCTCTATCATAATTCAGCTATCCCTTAAATCAATCATTAATATTGATGTTTCTATGGCAGGGAGAAACGATTGAAGTAATGCATTCTGAAAAAGCAGAGTGTTGGTGTCATCGTCAATGTCCGTCTCAATAGGGTAACAATGATAAAACCATAATTTTATCCGAGCTGGAACTAGGCAAGAGGCAAGATGCTTCCTCTCTACATGGATTGTCAATGATCGAAAACCTAATAACCTCCGGCTTTATTGAGACAGATCAACGGTATAAATTCTATTCTGACGTATAAATAGATATGGCGAAAATTTTTTCGCTGCCGGAATCTTCACGCCAGTGAAGCTGCCTATCAACTATGTGGAGCGCAACATGAAACATGTGATTCGATCAAAGCCACCGATATTTCTCGCTCTGATAGCCACAGGATTTTACTTTTCAGTCAATTTAGTTGCTGCCCAAGAACTGATTGAAGAAATAATTATCCGTGCGCCCTATGAGAGTATTCACGTCAAAAGCACAACTACTCCCAATTTGAAAACTGAAATTATGGAGCTCAAGCGACGAGTGAGTATCAACGATCTTGACTTAGCCAAGTACGCTGATGTAGCGGAGCTTAATTCACGTATCGAAAGCGTTGCTACAGAGTCGTGCCAAGAACTCTCCGAATTATCACCATTAAATCGCTCTAATCCAGCTGAGATGAGTCGTTGTAAGAAAAATGCAATTGCAAGTACAAAACAACAGACTGATCAGGCTATCGCCGAAGCCAATTAGGCAACCCGGAGATAGGAACCAACAATCCAGTGAGGGTTACGACAATATCTCCGATGGTTTTTTGATCACGAAACCGAATTCTGAATCGAGTATTCGTCAAGCGATAGCTGCTCAAAAATTACGTTTTTCGATGGTAGCATGCCCGCCATTTCGCCATGCCAAGTATTATTATCTATGGCGCCAGTAACCCTGCGATACCGTCAACGTTAGAATTTTTTATTTGAAAAGACAATCGGAAGATTATTGCACTGAAAAGATTATCCAATGAAAATTGGGACAGTTAATGCCAGTGATTTAGCCCATGATATATTGAAAATGATAGTGGCCTAGCTACATCAGGCACACAAATCAACACACAGAAAATCCCACCAGAAGTTTTTTGGACCACGGCTTACGTCAACCGATATCGACATGCCTACTTTCCAAGTCTTGACTATTAATTGCGCTAACCCGCTAAATATATTGAGCTAAAGGCCACCGAAGTAGCAGTAGCAGGCTAGTTTTTCGGGTGAGATGAGAACACAGGCGAGCACAATAGTGTCTGCTAGAGTCTGTTTACGCTACAACGCTGTAACACAGGGCTTTGGCTGAACGGGTTCCGGAAGTAAAAGGGGAGCTGCTTCTACTCGACTCTCGCTAGCGAGTTGATCGTAAGCGGCTTGCTGAAGTCCCCTGACCTGTTGTTGAGACATGCCCAGTTCAAAACCCGAGCACTCATTGTCGCCAAGTGAGCGTGGATCGCGTCCCGTGAGATTACCGAAGACAACTAATGCCTCGAGATAATAACCGTAGTCGCTTGCGTGATAGTGATCCCACGTCCACAGGTCTATTAGGTCTGTGTCGATCCCGTCATAGGGGTTGGGGTCTGCGATCCCGCTCTCCATCGCTCTTGTCCAGGCCTGGCCAACGGCATTTACCGATTTAACAGCGTCCGCGCCTGCTGCGGCTGCATCGTATCCGGCGCGCACGTCTATGGCCATCTGGGCTATCGGTGTTCCACTCCATGGGCTGCCTGATCGATAAACAAGATCTGCACGCGACCAGGTAGCGGTGAGGAATACTTCAACGTCGGGATTAAGACCCCGCAGAAAGTCTGACATCTGCGCGGTGGTATCGATAAGTACGACGGGGTCATTTGGGTTGCTGCTGTCCAGTGTGCTGAACCCATGCATAACCACTCGATCCCAAGGCCGCTGCCCTATGACATCCAATTTGTTAGCTAGATGGAAGTCCAGCCCGCTGCCAGGCCTAGTTTCTAGGTATACATCGTAATTCAAACCGGCCTGATCGGTAAAAGACTTAAACAGCGCAGGCACTCCGCCGATACCTTCATTGTTGAGATCGGTTACCGAGTCTGCGCGATAGAATTTCGCCGCTGAGCCATAGCCGTAGGTGAAGCTGTTGCCTATAAATAAAAGGCTTTTCTCAGCGAAAACCGAGAGCGGGCTAACCGTCAAAACCAGAACGACAATAACTGTCTGTAAGCATTTCATTGGTGAATCCTTTTTCATACTAATTCAGTAGCGCTTGACTCGAAATAAAAACTGACTGCGCCTACGCCCAAAAAGAGGATGGATGCAACGTGCCGATCTAAGGGTGCTCGTCAAGCCTAGTGCTTGTAGAGTTACAGTCTTAGATAAAAATTGCGCGGAGATCGCCCTATCTAATAAGAATAGCTATGATCGGCTCGTTATTTATTCTGCTGGACCAATTCGAGGATTTTAACGGGACTCAAGGCCGGCGAAAAATAATAACCTTGAGCACTTTCGCATTTTTTTTCTCGGAGCCAAGCTAACTGCTCTTTTGTCTCGACGCCCTCAGCGACCAGTGTTTTACCGAGCGCATGGCTGAGCTTTATAATCGCGTCAACTATCGCCGTGCCCTCGGCACTAACGAACAACTGAGCAATAAATGACCGGTCAATTTTTATAACCTGAATGGGCAGCTGGTGCAGATAGCTTAAACTTGAATAGCCTGTGCCAAAGTCGTCAATACTGATTTCTATACCTAGCTCATTCAGTATTTTTAGCTGGTTGTTGGTTTGACCCAAGTTCTCGTCTTCGATAAAACAGTTTTCAGTAATCTCAATGCCAATCATCTCGCCCGGCAAACTGTGATGACGCAGAGCCGCCTGAAATATGTAGGGCAGGTCCCCATTGGCAAATTGCACTGGCGACATATTTAGCGCAATCGGTATCGCTAGACCCTGTCGGTGCCACTCGGCAGCTTGTCTGCAACCCTCATCAATTATCCAAGCTGAGAGTTCATTAATGAGACCACTCTCTTCCGCATGAGGAATAAATTCATCTGGGGGGGGGTAAAGGACCCATCCTCGTGGCCAGCGGATTAAGGCTTCTACGCCCTCGACCCTATTGGTCAAAATATTATATTTGGGCTGGTAGTGCAAAATAAAATCTTGCCGCTCTATAGCACGGCGTATATCCACCTTAATCTCACGCGCTGCACGATCTTTAGCATCGATTTCAGAAGAGAAAAAACAACAACTTGACTCATTATTCCCAGCTTTTTTTCCGTGATACATCGCCAGGTCTGCATGCCTTGTAAGATTAAAAATATTTCTACCGTCCGTCGGGTAGGTCGATACACCTAGAGAGATATGAATATTGATTTCGGCGTCATCGTGGAGGATAGGTTTGGTACACTGAGCAACAATCTTTTCGCAAATCTTACGTACATTTTCAGTATTTTTAGTATCTCGCAAGATGACTGCAAATTCATCCCCGCCAAGACGCGCAACGGTTCCAGTATTTCCGACTATAGACTGCATGCTATCGGCAACATGTCGGAGTAGCTGATCACCAGCCACGTGCCCGTAGTTATCGTTAATTTCTTTAAACGAATTAAGATCCGCAATCGCAACACAAAATAACTCGTTACGCTCTTTAGATTCCTTCATTGCTCTCTCGAGATTTTCATTGAACAATGCGCGATTGGCTACCTTTGTCAATGTGTCATGCGTTGCCATGTGTTCAACTAACAGTCTATTTTTACCGTCTCATTGATATCGAAAAAAGCACCCGTCAGCCGCAAGGGTTTACCATTATTATCCTTATGAGTAAGCGCATTAAGCTTAAACCAATGAGATGAGCCATCACCCACAACAATCTGGCATTCTAAGTCGACAGGGGTGCTCGATATATTTATCCTTCCAAACTGTTTGTTGACCTCTTCGCTTCCCGCACCTTTGAAAAGATGGTAGTTTTTTAACCGGTAGGTTGTTTCTGCTACTGAATAGCCGAAAATTCGTGCAAGTTTTGGCGAGCAGTAAATCTCCTTAGTCTGTAGATTAATCTCCCATATGCCTGCGCCACTGGCCTCTGCAACACGTGCAAAACGCTCATTAACTCTTTCCAGCTGGCGTGCCCCCTCCTCTGAGCGGTCTCTCGCCGCTGTCAACGCGGCGGTTCTATCCGCTACATGCTGATCTAACCGGGCAATCGATTCTTGAAGGGTTTGATTAACTTGATAGAGCTCATAGCTCTTCTGTTCGAGAATAGATTCAGCTTGTTTGCGGGCAGCTTTTTGACGCAATACCTGCCGCCTTAAGGTCAGTACTTCTTCGGAAGGATCGTTAGCATCGCCGCCCGTCTCACTCATCTTAGACAACAGCAACTGTGCGCGTTAAGCGAAAGCTGATTTCATTATCCGACGCTTGATCGCTGTTAACAACATTCACCGAAAATCCGTTGTGATAGTAGACTGAACATCCCAACAACAATCCATGAGCAACCGTGGCAAATGGTCTACATGACTGGTAATGCAGAACCATATTGTCGTCGTCTATGGTATCAAAACTCAGGGAAGGCAGTTCTGCTTCCGGATATAGCTTTTCCACTTCGACATGAATGTGACTGTCAATATTTTTTATGAATTCAAAACAATCTTGGTTGTCTTGCAGCAACCCGGGAAGTGAATCCATTAATTTACTGAACAGATTTTGTCCATAGGCCAGCAAAAGCTCGGGCAATGGGGTCTCGGTGATTTGAGACAGTCGTATAACCATTGTTATCAATTCTTGGTGGTCATAGGTACCCACCGCCGTATATATACCGCCACTGGGCAGATCTGACGACTCGACCATCTCGTCCATGACAGCAAGACCGAAGGACCCTTCCACCATCTCTAGGAATTCGCAGAAAATCATGCCCTTAATAATTTTACCACCGTTTATTTCTTTTATCGAGTTCAAATTTTAGCACAGATACACGGGAAAAAAACGTAATCACCGTGCAATAGGTGTTATTTCGCATACAAAGAAAATAGAGTGCAACACTACAGCTTGAGGGACAATACATTTAACCATTTACAGGCGTATAAGTTTTGTAGATCAGGTCAGTTTACGGTACGGTCATGTCATTTTTCCATAACAGGGGTAGGAATTTATGAGCAGCTTAAAAGGTAAATATGCATTAGTCACGGGCGCTGGTAGAGGTATTGGTGCCGCAACAGCCCGCAAACTCAGCGATGCTGGGGCCCATGTTATGATTAACGATCTTGATGCCGATGTTGCACAGCAAATAGCCAATGAATTGCCCGGAGCCGTTGCCTATCCTGCAGACTTGACTGATCCAGGAGCAGCGGATCAAATAATTGCGGCTGCAATTGAACACTTTGGCGGGCTGGATATTGTTGTTAACAACGCCGGCTATATCTGGCATAGCGCTATCCACAATATGTCGGACGAGCAATGGGACGCTATGATCGACATTCATGTTAGTGCTCAATTTAGAGTCCTACGCGCCTATGGGAAATGGCTACGATCCAATGCTAATCACTCATCTCCGGTGCGCAAAGTTGTGAATATTTCATCGACTATGGGCCTACATGGTGGCGCTACTCAGGTCGCTTATTCTGCTGGGAAAGCTGCGGTCGTTGGGCTAACACGCACCCTCGCCAAAGAGTGGGGCCGGTTTAATGTGACGGTTAACTCCGTTGCTTTTGGCGCTATTGAAACTCGTCTCACCAGTCCCTACGAAACCGAACCCAACATTTCAATGGTAAAAGGACAGCCCCGCAAGGTTGGTCTGAGCAATGAACAACTAGAACACACTAAGCGAGCCTCGCCGTTAAACCGAATGGGTACCGCCGAAGATGCCGCCAACGCTATTTATCTGATGTGCATTCCGGAGTCCGACTGGATCACCGGCGAGGTAATTTTAGCCAGCGGCGGGGTTCGTTCTTAGGAAGCGCCTTTATCTGAGCACGCGGTGGCTGGCAAAACCATCATCGACATATCGATGGTGGTTTAAAACCCAAGGCACTGACGCACTGAAATCCCCCTCATGACTATTAATCAACGTACTAGCTTTATTGACATTCTGTTAAACGATGATCCTCCGCCGGGAAGAACAGTGACTTCGAGTTTGTTTAGCGAGTTAATCTATGCTGCTCGAACTACAGCTCCTCGCTATCTTTTGGTTGCTGGGTATTACAAAAAAGATTTTTTCTACATTTTCAATGTTTGTATCTTCTGAATTCATCCTAAATGTTGCCGGCTAACGTGAGCGTTGAGAATTTTTTATTGATCATTTGCAACCATGTTCAGGTCATGGAGGGATGTGATTATCTGAAGAGGTCAAGACAACATTAGAGCCCATGTGCTTTGCGGGGTGGCACAGACAACAGCAAGCTTTGGTATCAGTGGGTTTGGGGAAACGGGCCACTGCTCACACCATTGGGCGCTGCCGATAAAGCCTGATCCGAAGCGAAGCATGCATACAAAATCAAGTATGGCCGTTCTCACGAATCCTTTTAGACAACTGATCCTCGCGCACAGCGATCTTACATGATTGCTAGCTGTGACCTATGAAAACTAAGACCTTGGCGATTAGGAAGCAATGACAGACAGTCGTCCTGATTTGGGCCGACCAAAACGGCAATGGTTATCCAGTCTCGTCAAAAGCTCCTACAACAAGCCAATGTAACCGGCGATGCGCGGCTGGCAGACACCTGCTATTGTGACTGCCTCACCAGGGAATCGATTTATTATCCCAGTCCAAATACGAGAGCTGCCCATCAATTTCTGCATTACGCATGATTCCACATAGGCGCTCGGCAACAAACTGGGGAGTAAACAGTTTTTCATTGGGCACTGACCGGCGGAATGGCTTTGACAAGGGAGTATCTGAGGTGCCTGGATGAAAGGCAATTATTTTGACGTTCTTCGCCCGTCGAGCATATTCAATGGACAGCGTACGTAACATCATGTTGAGCGAAGCTTTGGAGCTGCGGTAGCCGTACCAACCGCCTAGACGATTATCGCCAATACTCCCAACTCTAGCGCTCAGAGCAGCCACCACGCAGCGCTGATTGCTTTTTAACAGTCGGTGCAGCAATTTTAACCACAGGACAGGAACCACGGTGTTGGCCTGAAATACAGCATGCAGTGCGTCGGCATCAATATCTTCTAGGCGTTTCTCCGGCCACAACGTGTCGCTATGCAAAATACCGTGACAAATAACTACCCTTGTTACGCTCCCCGCAAATGGCTGCAAACGTTCGACCACTGACGCCATTGCTGATTCCACATACTCAGTTTCTATCCAAATTGGGACGGACGTTTCAGTTCCGGTGAAAGATTCCGGTGCAGATTTTCGGCTCACCGCCACTACAGTGTCTATCTCAGCGTCAGCGATTAATTCATTAACGATTGCATGAGCAAGACCTCCACTGGCACCAAGAACAAGTGCTGTATTTAATTCCCTCATAGTTCACCCCGCTTAATTTCACAGACCTCGCAACGCTCACTACCGGTCAATAACTTTGAGATCCGCGGGCGGTGTTTGGCAAAAAACAAATAAACCCAGTGCGACACTTGTTTAATCAAGGGCCAGCGAAGGATAGCCACCCAATGACGTTTCCCGACCAACGCCCAAGCCTCATACGTAACGTCAAGTGCATAGATCATCTCGCCATTAGCCAACTGACCATGCAGAATTTGATCGGCTCGCACGGGGTCAATGTAGGGAAAACGCTGAACGAAACCCTCAGCGTGAATATCTTCCAAGCTGATTTTTTGGGCACTGTCACGCCTGCTTAAATGACGCATCTCCGAAACGCAGAGTGGGCAGCCACCGTCATAAAAAATAGTCAATTCCGTCATACGTTTAACTCCAGGAACATCAGCGCAGCAACTAGAATATGCAGCAATACCACCAATGATGTGATTCGTACCCGCATCAAACCATAACTGCTGCTCAATAATTTCAATGTAAAATACCGTGACTCAGTCATGACATCGGCCCAGAGCAGGCTTAAGAATCCCCCCGCCAGTAGGCACACTGCAAAGATCATCATCGTTGCTCCAACGGTGGCCAGCAGCAAACATGCCCATGCAGTCAGAGCAACAAAATTACTCAAGACAATCATGGCTTTTGCGAGATCACTTGAACCACCTGATTCGGCCCGCCGACTTCGCTCCCAAAGCGCCCCCCCTAAAAAAGTCAGAATGACTGCGCTGTAGGCAATAAAAACGTGAGCCGGGTAAAGCCCTGCCAGAGAGACACTCTCCAGTCCCGCCCCATTTAAGTGGGCGAAAACCATCAAACCCGCAAGCATTATAAAGGGTAGTGAACCGGCATCGCCCAGCATTGCAGTCAGGCTATATCGCTTTTTTTCTAAGTGGACTTGGTCAGGCATGTAAGATTGCTTTGCTCTTGCGTAAAAATGCTAGTCTTAGGCTTGTTGTTACGTGCGCCAAAACAATTCAGATGCTTTTAAACAGCCTCTGATAGGTCTGAATTTACCCATTCAGCGTAAATATGGAGCTATTTAACTCTTTTTATTCTTTTTAGCGTTGAGACATTCACCATGCAAAAAGTCGGGCTTTTCTGGTTTAATCATGATTTGCGTATAGACGATAATGCGACACTACTTCGTGCCGCAGCCGAAGTCGACACCCTCATCTGCCTTTACTGCGCAGACACGGCAAAGACGGGACCAGGGTCACGGCAACCTGCGGAACTGTCTCTGCGACGCCGTGAATTTCTATTTGAGTCGCTGCAAGACCTTGAAGCTCAGCTCAATCGTCACGGCCAAAAACTGGTGGTGCGCATACAGCCGCCATTGGAAGCTATTGCGCAGCTAATCACTGTACACAATGTTTCGCATATTTATCGTTCCAACCACGTTGGTAGTTATGAAAACACAATCTGGACGATATTGCGTAAACGCTATGGCATGCTCACGTTTACCCAATGTCATACCCACACCTTATTTGAACCATCTCAGTTACCATTTGCTATTGACCAACTTCCCAGCAGCTTTTCTAAATTTCGTCGCGTCGTAGAAAAGATGGACATTAACAGCGGCATTGCCGAACCTTTGCCCACACCAACTTCGTTGCCAAAGCCCGCTCTGGTGGCTGATTTGGCGTGGCAAAAACGCTGGCATGAGTATTTCACTCAAAGTAGCGATTCGCCGGCACTGTTTAGAGGCGGTGCCAGTGCCGGCCGGCGGCATCTAGAGAACTACTTTGGTAGCCGACGGGCCAGTGACTACAAAGCAACTCGAAATGGTCTCGACGGGATGGATTATTCAACCAAATTTTCACCCTGGCTGGCTAACGGATCGCTGTCAACACGGCATATTGTGCGGCAATTGCAGGGCTATGAAGAGCGTGCCGGCGCTAATGATTCGACTTATTGGATTCTATTTGAGCTTTTATGGCGTGAATATTTTCAATGGTATGGCCACAAATACCAGCAGCGTCTTTTTACCTTCTCGGGCATCGGGAACTCAACACCGATTACCAGCTTTTATCCCGAGCGTTTTAAAAAATGGTGTGTAGGTAACACACCCTACGCCATTATCAATGCCTGTATGAGACAGCTAAATGCAACTGGCTATCTATCCAATCGCGGCCGTCAACTTGCGGCAAGCTGCTTTGTCCATGAGCTCGGATTAGACTGGCGTCACGGCGCAACCTACTTCGAGCAGCAACTCGTCGATTACGATGTGGCTTCTAACTGGGGCAATTGGCAGTATCTAGCAGGTGTCGGTGCAGACCCCCGCGGGCATCGCCATTTCGATTTGCAAAAACAGGCGCAGATTTACGATCCTGATAATCACTTCGTACACCGCTGGGCCGGAGAAGATTCCCTACAACCTCTAGATTCAGTCGACGCCGCCGATTGGCCGATCTAAACCCGCGGCCGTAAGCGCAGAATAGCAGCCTACGTGATAAGCTGCCTCTCAGTGCATCACAGCCCCTCCAATTTCTAAAAAAGTATCCACGACCATGAAAAAATATCATAGCCTGCGGCTTATTCTCGGTGACCAACTCAATCGAAGTCATTCTTGGTACAAAGAAAAGGATGACGGCGTACTTTATGTGCTTGCAGAACTTCATCAGGAGGCTTCTTATGTTCGTCATCATGTGCAGAAAATATGCGCTTTTTTTGCTGCGATGGAGAGCTTCGCTAGCTCACTAAAGGCTGCAGGACACCACGTCAAACACCTCACTTTGGACGATACGGTTGACTTCAAAACCATTAATGAATTGATCGCCTCCCTTTGCACCGAACACAGCGTTAAACGCTTTGACTATCAGCATCCAGATGAATATCGGTTGGCAGATCAGCTGAAAAAATTACAGCTGGGGATTCCTGTGCACTCCTTCGGCAGCGAACACTTTCTATTAGCGCAGGATGAGCTGACCGACTACATAAAGGTTGGTAAACACAACCGTATGGAGTCGTTTTATCGCAAGCTGCGCAAGCGCTTTAACATTTTAATGGACGACGATCAGCCACTGGGTGAACGTTGGAATTTTGATGGCGAAAACCGCAACAAACTCAAGGCAGCAGATCTTAAGGAAATACCGCAACCACTATTGTTCGCCAATCCGGTTGGCACCTATCTAGACCGCATTCAACGTCATCATATCGACACACTTGGAAGAGCAACCGAAGACCTATTGTGGCCAATTGATCGTCAGCAGTCGCTACAGCTTTTAGATTTCTTTTGTCTGCACTGCCTACCCAACTTTGGTCGTTTTCAGGATGCGATGACCCATAACGGCGAATCACGTTGGAGTCTCTATCACTCTCGCATTTCATTTGCTTTGAACAGTAAAATGCTTCATCCGATGCAGGTGATTGAGGCCGCTTTGGCACGCTTTGCAGAGGCTAACAGCGGCGTCGACCTTGCTCAGGTTGAAGGCTTCGTGCGTCAAATTCTCGGTTGGCGCGAGTATGTACGTGCAGTCTACTGGGTCAATATGCCCGACTATGCTGCGCTCAATAGCTTCGATGCCAAGACCAATCTGCCGGAATTTTTTTGGACCGGCAAGACTAAGATGGCCTGCATGAAGCAGGCAATTGATCAGTCGCTGGATTATGCTTATGCGCATCATATTCAGCGATTAATGGTGACTGGCAACTTTGCCATGCTTGCAGGAATAGACCCAGATCAGGTGGACCAGTGGTATCTAGGGGTTTATATTGATGCTGTTGAATGGGTAGAGATGCCGAACACTCGAGGCATGAGTCAGTTCGCCGACGGCGGTCTAATCGCTACTAAACCCTATGCCGCTAGTGGCAGCTATATCAACAAAATGGGCGATTACTGTAAAGGCTGCCACTATAGCGTTAAAGAGCGATTCACCGAAAATTCCTGCCCTTTTAATAGTTTGTACTGGCATTTTATGCAGCGTCACAGTGAACGCTTTTCAAGAAACCCGCGCACCGCAATGGCCTACCGCAGCTGGGAGAAAATGGACGCCGACGTGCAGCAGGCACTACTGCTAAGAGCTGATTTTTGTCTGAGTAATTTAGACCAACTCTAAATAATCAACTCACTAAAGGCGACTGAGATAATCAACTGCATGGGATTTTTATTGACTAGCCAGCCACATGAAAATCAATCGTAATTTTGACCGCCTTTCCCAAACACTTTGCTTAACCGCCAAGGCTCTATTTATGTTGGTAACTAAACACTACCCTCTTCTCTTTGCCACTGTCATCGGGTTAATTCTGGCGGGCTGTAGTGGGGATTTTAATGATAGAACAGCCGAAAAAGAGGCAGCAGTCGTCGAGAAATCGAAACCCTATGTCGAGTTAGGTGATATTGATAGTATTGGCAAACGAGGTGAGTTGAGGGTTCTGATCCATTCAAATGATGATGATTTTCTACCCAGAAATGGCCGCCCTCAGGAAATTGACCAAGCAATGCTACAGCGCTTTGCCGATGAGCAAGGACTCGCCATGACAACGGTAGCCATTGAAAATTTTGACGAGCTAATACCCCGTCTTCTTGACGGCAAGGGAGATATCATTGCCGCCAACCTAACCGTTACCGATAAGCGAGCGAACCGGGTTGGGTTTTCGCTTCCCCTCGACTTAGTCACCGAGCATTTGGTCAGCAGCAAGCAATATCCATTAACAGCACTAAGCCAATTATCAGATCGGGTTATCGCAGTGCAACAAGAAAAAACATTCTGGGATACGGCAGAAAAACTAAAGGTCGACTTTCCGGGACTGAAGATTAAAATGCTGCCTGGAGAGATGAGTAATGATGAAATCTTTGACTATATCAGTGAGAGTGATCAATATCTTACCTTGGCTGACAGCAATGTAATTAGCACTCTTAAAACCTACCGGGACGACCTCATTGTCTCAGGCCCGCTGGCACAAAAAAAGCCTACAGCATGGGCTGTACGCCCTAATAATACTGAATTATTAGCCCAGCTCAATCAATTTATTCAGATAGAAAAACTTATCAGACCTAAAAAAGAAAATCGTACAAATGACTGGCAGGAAATTAAAAAAAGAAAACATTTACGTGTAGCCTTAAGAAATAATAGCGCTTCCTATTTTTTGTGGCGAGGTAAGCTTCTGGGTTTCGACTATGAGCTCATTAAAGCCTTTGCTGAAAAAAACGAGTTGCTGATCGATGTTATTGTACCCCCCAGTCACGAAAAACTGATTGATTATGTCCGTAGTGGAAAAGCTGATATTGCAGCAGGATTTTTATCGATAACAGATGGCCGTAAGCAGAATAATGTCGTATTTTCTAACCCCTATCATTATGCCTCTGAGTTAATTGTTGAGAAAAAAGAACAGGGTAAAAATATGGCTATTGACGACCTTTCGGGTCGTACTATTCATGTCCGCCGATCAAGTAACTATTGGAAAACGATCAGACAATTGCAGAAACAGGTGGCCGTTAATCTGGTTGCAACACCAGAAAACGAGGAGACGGAGGAAGCCATCGCCAAGGTTGCCTCTGGCGAATATGACCTGACGGTAGCTGATAATCATATTCTCGATATTGAACTCACTTGGCGTAAAGATGTGCACAGTGCCATGGTGCTCGGTGCGCCACTCCACCAAGGTTGGGCAGTACGCGAGAGCAATCCCGCATTACTAAAAGCACTCAATCAATTTATCACTAAAGAGTATCGCGGCCTATTTTATAACATGACCTATAAAAAATATTTCACCGCACCCAAAGGTGTTGCTAAATTGAAAAAAGGCCAACTAGCATTCAGTGATCGAGGAAAGCTTTCACCCTACGACGACATCGTAAAGAAATTTGCCACCAAGTATAATTTTGACTGGCGCCTACTCGTTGCACAAATGTATCAAGAGAGTCACTTTAATCCTAAAGCAGAATCCTGGGCAGGCGCGATTGGTCTCTTTCAAGTAATGCCTAAGACAGCGAAAGAACTAGGCTACAAGAATTTACAAAACCCCAAGATTGGCATAGAAGCAGGGGTTAAGTACTTACATTGGAGCAGACAGCGCTTTCCTGACACCCTAACAGTGACTGACCGCCTGTGGTTTACGTTGGCCGCCTATAACGCGGGAGCCGGCCATGTCCATGACGCTAGACGCCTGGCAAAACAACAGGGGTTTAACCCGAACCTTTGGTTTGATAATGTTGAGAAAGCGATGCTACTTTTATCACAACGCAAGTACGCATCGAAGGCTCGACATGGCTATGTTCGGGGGCAAGAGCCGGTAAGCTATGTGCGCGCCATTAGAGATCGATTCAATGCGTATGTGCAGCTGACAGAGAAAAGAGTTGCAGAATTAAACTCCTCTCCGACAGCTGTTAACGCAGAGCGTGATGGACTCGACCCTATCCGAGTGTCGATCGCTCTTAACTAAGTAGCTCGCCCAGAATATATCAACAGTAGAGCAGCGTTAGCTTGCGATCAAGAACCGCGACCGCCAAGATCAAACATCTAGAATGCCCTAACCGTTCGGACCGGGTCAGTCTGCATCGATATTGGCTTGCAGGGGATCTCGTTGACCACGAAGAATGTTGCCGACCCAACTCTTAGAATGCTATTAAGCACACTCTAACAGACCTGTTTCAGCTGGCCGTAACTCGACAGCAGCGAATAACCTAATAACGTCGACCATTTTTTTGCTGCCGCTTTTAATTGAGTGGCACTGCTTTGATCAGCTTTTTTACCCGCCAATATAACCCAATTACCTTCGCTGGTTGTAGATACTCGCACGTCGGCAAAGTGCGTTTTTAGGGCAGTCATCATCTCTTTGTCACCCCGGTGCAGCTGCCAACAATTCAGCACCAACCAGCCGTCATCGTTAAGAAGCTCTGCACAACGCTCGATGAACCAGGGTTGAGTTTGCTGCAAATCCAAGCCCTCTTCACCATAAATGTCACTGAATAATACGTCAGTTTTGCTCTGTTCAGTATTATCGAGGAACTCGCTGGCGTCTTCTGTAAATACGTCAATACGCTCACTGCGTGGAAACTGAAAATACCGATAGGCGACATCAACGACCTGCGAGCGCAACTCCACGACACGCAATTTTAATGTCGGGATATAGTGGTGCATAGTTGTTGCTAAAGTCCCCCCACCTAAACCAAAAAGAATGACATTTTTAGGCTCTTTAAATAACAGTACTAACAACATTGCTCTACTGTAATCATGCTGTAACTGCAATGGATCAGACTTTAATTGGCAGCTTTGTTCGTCACCATCGCCAAAAGACAGATAACGCTTATTACCATCATCAAAGACCTGCAGCGGTCCGTACTCATCGTAGTAACGATATAATTCTTTACCTAAAGACATAACTTAATTCTGCTTGGAAAAACCCAGACACATTAATGAGCTTAAAGATGACTCTAAGAGTCATGACGTTAGCGAAGCTGTTAAAAATACAGTTTTCGATCCCGGTATATTAATCATAACCCGCTTGATTTTATAGACATTTACAAACCAGGCGGTCAATAGTACCGATTTACCGTTAATCTATGCTAAGAAACCGTCCGTTCAATTATCTGTTCAGCGTTTTTTGTGTTTTCCCGGATCAATACAATGCATCACAAGAAAATAGCCGACCTAGACGCTGAAACAGCGAACTTGGAATAACTATTGCGGCAACATACTTGAAGTCATATCGGTTACTATTTTAACTGGAAAGATTAGCGCGATGAAGCCATACTAACAGCTTAAAGTGAAAAACCATCAACCATAAATCAGCAGGTGTAGACAATGGCAACTCCCTATCCCGACCACCCACAGTTAAGGGGTAATTTTGCTCCTCTTAGAATGGAATGTGATATTGAAAATGTTGTTGTTCATGGCGAAATACCAAAAGATTTAGATATTAGCTATTTCCGCAATGGCCCGGACCCCCAATTTGCACCGAGAGGCAAACATCATTGGTTTGGTGGCGACGGAATGGTGCATGGCTTTCATATTCAAAATGGTAAAGTAAGTTACCGCAACCGATGGTCGCGAACTCAAAAATGGAGCCTTGAAAGAGAAGCAGGGAAATCTCTTTTTAGTGCCTTTAATCCTATGGATTGCGATCCTTCAGTTGCCGGTTTACAAACTGACGGCACTGCAAACACTAATATCGTCTGGCATGGAGACAAATTATTAGCGCTTGAGGAAGGCCATGCGCCATTCGAACTTGACTCAAGGACGCTCGATTCCAAAGGCGCTTGGGACTTTGCTGGCGAATACAGCGATAGAATGACAGCGCATCCAAAAATTGACCCAACAACCGGTGAAATGTTATTTTTCGGCTATATGGTAGGAGAACCTCTTGGCAACGGAATGAGTTATCAAGTTGTCGACAGCGGCGGGAAGCTTACCCGATCAGACCATTTTAATGCCCCGATTGCCTCCATGGTTCATGATTTCATTACCACCGATGAACACGTCATTTTCCCGATATTCCCATTGACGGGTAGTCTTGATCGAGCGATGTCCGGCCAGCCTGCTTTCGCATGGGAGCCAAACAAAGGCGCTCATATTGGAGTAATGCGCAGGACAGACAGCATCGATAAAATACGCTGGTATGACATTGACCCCTGCTACGTATTCCATGCTCTCAATGCTTACACTAAGGGAAACACCATCGTCGCGCACATGATGCAATTTGAAGAAGCCCCGCTCTTTCCGCATGTGGATGGAAGCAGGGCTGACCCGAAAAAAGCTAATGCTAGGTTGTGCGAATGGACCATAGATTTAAGTGAAAATGGGGGGATAAAACGTCGCTATCTTGACGACATAACAGGAGAGTTCCCGCGTCTGGACGAGCGTTTTGTCGGCCTTGAAAACCGTTTTGGTTATTATGCAGCATCAACTGTCGCGGATGGTGGATTGGGATTTGATGCGATCGCCCACCAAGATTTGAAGCTGGACAAACGCACGCTGTTTCAGCTACCCGATGGCGATAAAACAGGAGAACCTATTTTTGTGCCGAAATCTAAAACTGCTGAGGAGGGTGAAGGTTACTTAATCAGTGTAATTTATCGGGCCAATCAAAATCGTAGTGACCTGGTTATTTTCGATGCTGAGAACATCAGCGATGGCCCCATCGCCACCGCAGAATTACCGCACAGGGTGCCCCATGGATTTCATGGAAACTGGAAATATAACAGCTGAGTTTAGCGAACCTAAGATGAACGCCCTCAATTAATATCATAGCGATATCTAGGGCTCATCGGCGACGCTGCCAATGTCTAGTAATCGTCGTAATCAGGAATAGACCCGTCAAGCTATCAGCTGGGCGGCCTCTATTCGGTATCCTACGACAGTTACTCGACAAGGTATTGCGGAGACCATTTTTCCTTCAATCAACATCAACTTCATACCCCGAGTGCAAGCTCGTTTAATCGCCTTAAAATAGAACTCCTGAAAATTAGTCTCATCGTTGCTAAACTCAATACCATAGTTGCGTAGCACTCCAGAAATGTCGCCAATCCAATTTGCTAGGTTCGTTAACATATCTTGAAAGCCAAGCACGGCTAAATCGCGTAAAAAAGCGGTGTTCTATTGACCAAATCGCGTCACCGTCTATATCCTTGTCACAAAGTGATGCAAGAGATACCCGAACTTTAGCACAGGACATCCCGTGAAAATTCTCGGCAAACTCATTATCATATTTTGGCTTATGGCTATCGTCAGCACCCCGATCCGCGCAGAATTGCGCTGGCACTGGGAGAGTTCATTTAGCGAGGATGAGACCCGTCGCCTCACCTCATGGATTGAACAAACCTATCATGCCATTACAATGAGCGTTGCCCCCTACCCCTTTGACGTACACATACATTTTTATCGTCTGGCCGACACCACAGGTCCTGTGCCTTGGGCA
>Ga0206126_10001870_pt1 | contig 24306 bp, 24 predicted proteins | sample Helgoland_Spring_5_FD_148621 | JGI IMG/M metagenome (GOLD analysis project Ga0206126, IMG submission 148621) | Pelagic subsurface seawater microbial communities from Kabeltonne, Helgoland, North Sea - Helgoland_Spring_Bloom_20160412_1 | ecosystem: Environmental > Aquatic > Marine > Epipelagic ...
GAAGGGTGCTCACATAGCAGACAATTATATAAGCTCAGAGTCAAAATGGCCAATACCAAGCCTCTGAAAAGTAAAGAATTAGTCGATTTTTTGCGACGTACCGTCCACTGTAGTGTTTCGTTATGCCGCTGAGTGTTAAATAGATCAGGCGACCAATGAAAACCTGTCTGATCCTGACACTATCAATCATAAAAAGGGTTGACCTTGACTCTGATAGGCGTCACCATACGCGCGTTTTTTCGCGGCTATTACCTGCCTGTACCATTTTGAAAACGTACACCAGAATAGCCAAACTCCAACGTACTAGAAACGGAGAATCTTATGAAGGTTCTTGTTGCGGTTAAGCGTGTTGCAGACGCTAACGTAAAGGTTCGGCCCAAGTCTGATGGCAGCGGCGCCGACTTAAATAACGTCAAAATGGCGATCAATCCATTCTGTGAAATTGCAGTCGAAGAAGCGGTTCGCATGAAAGAAGCGGGCACCGCCACAGAAATTATTGCTGTCTCAATTGGTGATAAGTCCTGCCAAGAGCAGATTCGTACATCGTTAGCCCTGGGCGCAGACCGTGGTATTCAGGTCGAGGCAGATAATAGTATTCAACCATTGGCTATCGCCAAGTTGTTAAAGGCTGTTGTCGATAAAGAACAGCCTGATCTTATCATTCTCGGGAAGCAATCTATCGATGGTGACAACAACCAAACCGGTCAAATGCTAGCGGCACTTGCGGGTCTTGGACAGGGGACTTTTGCGTCCGAGATAACTGTTGTCGACGGCAAGCTGAATGTCACTCGTGAAATCGACGGTGGGTTACAGACTATCACCTTGAGTCTGCCTGCGGTTGTTACTACTGATTTGCGTTTGAATGAGCCTCGCTATGCTTCGTTACCCAACATTATGAAGGCTAAGAAAAAGCCGCTTGATGTATTTACAGCTGAGGATCTTGGTGTTGATGTGGCACCGCGACTAACAACGGTTAAGGTTGAACCACCGGCTGAGCGCGCTGCAGGAATCAAGGTAGAATCAGTTGCTGAACTTGTTGATAAACTGAAAAATGAGGCGAAGGTGATCTAATGAGTATTCTAATTCTTGCTGAACACGATAATGATACCGTTAAAACGGCCACATTAAACGCGATAGCCGCGGGTCTTGAGATAGGCGGCGATGTTGTAGTCTTAGTGGCTGGCTCCAATTGTTCTGCAGCGGGCGATGCTGCAGCTGCAGTCGCCGGCGTCGCTAAAGTTCTGGTAGCCGATAATGTCGTCTACGCTAATCAACTTGCAGAAAATGTTAGCTTGTTAGTCGCAGAAATCGCGAAGGATTACACCCATGTATTAGCAGCATCAACGACTAGTGGTAAAAATGTTTTACCACGCGTTGCTGCTTTGCTCGATGTGGCGCAGATCTCTGACATTACCGATGTAGAAAGCGCTGATACTTTTAAGCGACCAATTTACGCAGGTAACGTTATTGAAACTGTACAGTCTTCCGATGCAATCAAAGTGATTACTGTGCGTACAACAGGGTTCGATGCCGTTGCTACAGATGGCGGATCAGCCTCAATTGAGGTTATTGCTAGTGCACATGATGCAGGCGTATCGACTTTTGTTAGTGAAGAAGTTGCCGTCAGTGATCGTCCTGAGTTAACCTCTGCTGGCGTTATTATTTCTGGTGGTCGTGGTATGCAAAACGGCGAAAATTTTGCGATGCTTGAATCAGTTGCAGACAAGCTTGGTGCTGCCGTTGGCGCGTCTAGGGCTGCCGTTGATGCCGGCTTTGTACCGAATGATATGCAAGTTGGTCAGACTGGAAAAATTGTCGCCCCTGATCTGTATATTGCCGTAGGTATCTCTGGGGCTATTCAACATTTGGCGGGAATGAAAGACAGTAAAGTTATTGTTGCTATCAACAAAGATGAAGATGCTCCTATCTTTCAGGTCGCTGATTATGGCCTGGTTGCTGATCTGTTCGAAGCTGTTCCAGAAATGGATGCCGCTCTCTAATAGCTTTTCGCTGCTCAAATAGACTGAAGCCCGGATTATCCGGGCTTTTTTTTGTCATGAAATCGACAATTAGCAAGTTTTTCCTAGGGTGCTGATCTGGCATTTCCAATCGGAATCAAGGTTCTCGCTATGACTATCCCTCTGTATGAGTATATTGTGGACTGTTTATGTGGCGGTGTGCACAAATGCGCTGCTCAGTATCAGTATTAACTATGATTTAGGCAGCTATCGTTCTATTTTTAACCTGTACCGAAATAGGTAGATAATTTAGAGGAGAGTTGATCATGGCCCGACTTAGTAAAGGTGGTAAGAATATTCGTTACCATGCTGATAAAGACGCAAATGACGCCAATGCTTGGGTGTTGACTACAAAATGCGTGGGCGATCATATCGCTGGATGGACCGTTGAGGAGTTATTCAAGCAGAATATCCGAAGTCTGGCGAGTAGTGAGCGGTGTCTAGTAACCTCCTTTTGTTATCCTCCGGGGGCAAAACTCGTACAGGCAAAGCTGATGCGAGTTTGATCGGGACTTTATGACGGGTTTACAGTGGATTGATGATCATGCGTAAAAACTGATCAATATTGGCTTGGGAGGCCTCTCTATTGGTTTTATAGATTGCGTGGCTATCACTGTCAGCCCCGGGGGATAGCTCGATGCTCCACAATGCGTTAATTTCATTTGGCACCATTGAATAGCGAATATCAATAATTCTATTAGCATTGCCTGGATCTTTAGCAATATACCCGTTTGAAAACCATCGAAAACGGTCAATATCGGCTGCTTGCTGGGAGTTCCCAACAACCCACGGGAAATCACGGCCCAGATTGAGTTTTTCAACGTTATCGCCAGAGAAGACGTTAATGTCGATGCCTGCGCGGACCGCGTCTACATAATAGTGGTTACCCACCTCATAAACAGTTTTCCAAACGAGTAAATTTCCAAAACTTGGTTTCGCGGCTAAGTTAATCGGAATATGGTTGCGTTCCGCCGCTACTCGTTGTGCGCCGTCGATCGCTCTCTCTCGTTGAATCAAACCAAACAGCGGGTAAGAGACAACCCAAATTAGTCCGATGACTGCTAATTTTCTCTGCTTACTGATGTAGGCGGAAAGTAATATTACACCCAGCGTTAACGTATACACTGGATCAATTATTGACATGATATTCCATGCAATACGAGCGTCACTAAAGGGCCACAGCAACTGAGTACCATAAGTTGTACAAGCGTCTAAAAGAGCATGGGTCGCATAACCGAGCGTACAGAAGAGCCAAGTTTCCTTTAGCGATATGCCATGCTGCCGGGAAAACAGCTTGTGCAGAACCAATGCGCAGATTAAACCGCCGAAGGGAATAAATATCAGAGAATGCGTGAACTGCCTATGATATACGAGAAACAGCAATGGATCTTCGGAGGAGCGAATGAACACATCTAGATCTGCGGCCATGCCGCTCAGAAATCCAAGTATCCCTGCAATTTTCAGCTGTTTGTTACTGCCCTGAGATTGCGATAGCGCGGCGCCCACAAGTCCCTGACTAATCGGGTCCATAGGTCCACCGATTTTGACGTTTGAAATTCATGAACAAATTTGGTCCCTACATCGCGTGGCTTTATCGACTAATCGTGATATTTTTTGGTGGTGTCGGTAAACATCTGAGTGTAATTACTGATTGGGCAGACTTCTATCGCGATAACAGCCGAAACACACTATATAGATGAATGAACAAAAGGGCAAAACGCACTAATAATTTAACTGCTGCCGAGTTTAAACCGCAGATCGCCCCGGTTATGCTCATTATCCAAGCGCTCAAAAACCTAACAAAGACAGCCGAGATACGCTTACCTAGGACTAAGTCTTTGCACCCGGGACTTCTGCCGGGTGGTCGATATCCAGAAATATGCCTTTATCGTCTAGAGCGACGTTGATGATATTTTCGGGATTTTTTTTCAGTAGTTCTTTGGCTCCGTTGTCACCGCTAAGTTTTTGAAGCTGTTTCAGCCAAGGGCGACTAAAGAGAACAGGGTGTCCGGCTTTTAAACTCCCGTTCGTTGCCATGTAGGTTGGAACAACAATTTTGTTGCTGTCGAAACGTCTGATGATATCCCTGACCGTTTGTACTTCCAATGACGGCATATCTGCCAAGAATACCAAAGCACCTTCGACGCTTTTTGATGATTGCAAAATTGACCGAATACCTGCCGACAGCGAATGGCCCATTCCCAAGAGGGCATCGTCAGCAAAAACCACTTTTAGCAGCGGGTGATGCAAATAACAACCTAAAAGAGAGGGAAGAAAAAGTTCATCCGTTGGTTTTAAAACGACTGTAGTGGCAAGCCCTAGTTGAATAGGAATGACTAATGAACGCTGTAACAACGGTGTTCCATTGTAGGCGAAAAGTCGTTTATCACTGCCAAATCTGCGACTGCTACCCGCCGCTAGTACAAGTGCTACTAATATCGGTTCGTTAGGCTTAGGCATGGATCCGTTGCCTGCCGACAGTCGAAATAATTTCTGCCAGAATCGAGATAGCTATTTCAGCCGGAGTCTTGGAATGGATATCTAGCCCAATAGGGGCTCTTAAACGGCTTAGATCCTCCAGAGAAACTCCCAGCAGTTGTAGCCGTTCTCGACGTTTTTCTGAAGTTTTTTCTGATCCCATAGCGCCGATATAGAAGGCCTGCGAATCGAAGGCATCCATTAGCCCCATATCATCAATCCGCGGGTCGTGGCTAACGGCGACAATAGCACTGTTTAAGTCGGCACTATAATCTCTTATAGTGTCATCGGGCATAGCGGTAAACAGAGTAGTGTGTTCTATGTTCCATTGTTCGGCCATCTCTGGTCTTGGGTCGCAGACGCTAACACGATAGCCCGTTGCTAAAGCAAACTGAGCGAGATACCGAGCCACTTCGCAAATGCCAATGATCATTAAGTGAGTGCTTGGCCCTAGTATGTGCTCGACACAGACAAGCTCGCCTTCATTATTCAACTGATAGTTAATGCCCGGATGACCAACGCTGGATCGCACTGTTTCATTATTTTCCATATAATCACAGTGTCGCTCGACACACAGCCTTTGTTGCAACTGACGCTCAATGATTTGAAACCGTTCAATGACATCGTCGCTGATGTTAGAACGATGAAACGGCTCAATTAAGACACCTAGAGTACCACCACAGGGTAATTGAAATTTTTCTACGTCTTCATCCGTCTCGCCATAAATTTTGTAGGTAGTATTAACGGATGCCAGCTCATTTTTTTCTAACATTGAAACCAAATCGTCTTCAACACAGCCGCCGGATAATGAGCCAACCATAGTTCCTTGGCGATTACAGACCATTAAACTCCCTGGGAGGCGGGGTGCGGACCCCCAAGTGTTGAGGACAGTACACAGCCAACAGTCTTCGCGATCCTCTAGCCATTGGTTTAACTGGCTGATGACCGCCAAATGCATATCGTCCATAATTTCAATACTCTAAAATAGGCCATCGCCACTGCAATTAAAGCGCTGACGAATGCTGTGTTTCGTATCTACGGGAGCCTTCGGTCGCGCATTATAATCTGTACCATTGGGCACGCTATAAACAATGTATACGACTGCTCATGGCCAACTAATCAGGTGTCAATTCAAAGATATGGCTATACACCGTCGAACATTGAGAATCATGCCAATAGACAGGACTAAACTGTGTCAATAATAGCCGATATGGCGGTATCAATGTCTATAACAGAGGGATATTTTGTGGAATATTATTTTTAAGGCCGTCTGCATCGTCGCCAACCGCGCCTCCCCAACTGATTAGGTCTCGATCATGGCTAATTTCGCCTGATTAGCGTGGCTCCAACACTATTTTTGCTGATAAATTCGATGTTCTATTAGGGGCAAACAGAGCGCTGGCGTGGAAAAACAATTTTTGCGAGATACCGCTGTAAAAATAGAGGTTACACGTGTCGATAGGCTTCATCTAGTTGGCTGTAAAGGCATGCCAACTTTTCCAGCGTGAGAAAATGTCATCGATTGACGGTCTGTTTGTGAACTAGAAGCGGGGATAAATCTGCTAGGCCCGTTGTTAACGCGTTGCCCAATGAACAGAAACAGCGCCACGGAATTGGCGCTAATAGCTCGTCTAGCTTTTAACCTAACAATCAGCTATCGCTGTTAGGTTTTCTTCTTCTTTCGTGCATTCTTACGGGCTTCTTTCTTTGCGGCTTTTTCTTTGAGTAACTGTTCGACCTCTATGATTTCTAGCTCAATTTGCTCAGGTACTTCAAGAGAGATTGGTCCAAGTGTTCCTGACCGTAATTCATTTAGTAATATCGTAGACACCTTCTCCAGATCAACTTTCCCGCCGCTCCGTAAACACCCTCTTTTATGTCCTATCGTTTCAAGTAAATCCAACTCGTTGTCCGGGATATCGATCATCTGATAACGTTCTCGCAAGCGTTCCGGATAATTCAAAAGCAGAAAATCTGCAGCAAAAAACGCGACATCTTCATAGCTCATCGCGGTATCCTTAATCGCACCAGTAGTTGCAAGGCGATAACTGCTTTTTTCACTCTCTACTTTAGGCCACAACATCCCCGGAGTATCAAAGAGCATTATTCCATTTCGCAGATTAATTCGTTGCTGTCCTTTCGTGACAGCAGGTTCGTTACCCGTTTTGGCAATCGTTTTACCGGCCAAGGTGTTAATGAGTGTCGACTTGCCAACATTGGGAATACCCATGATCATGACGTGAATATCGTTATGACCAGCGTCTCTTTCAGGCAACATTTTTCGACACAAAGGAACTAATTGGCGAATAATATCAGGCTGTTTTGTGGTTACAGCAATCGCTTTTATTCCTTTCCGCTTGTCGAGGTATTGTAACCAACGCTCGGTTATTTTTGGGTCCGCAAGGTCGCTTTTAGTCAATACTTTAATACAAGGTTTGTCTCCTCGTAGCTCCGCAATCATTGGATTCTCACTGCTAAAAGGGATCCGTGCGTCGAGAACTTCAATAATTAAGTGAATCTGCGGGAGTAATTCCTTTATTTGTTTGCGGGCTTTGTTCATATGCCCGGGAAACCACTGAATACTCATAAAATACCTTGGACATTTGGGTCAAGTGGAATGGTTAGATCTCAAACTGCTGAGTGAAAAATTAGCACAAAAAAGTTCAAGTTCATGGTCTGGCAAGGGCTTGCTGAAAAAATACCCCTGCCCATAATCGCACCCTGAATGCTCTAGAAACTGTAGCTGTTGTTCTGTTTCTACACCTTCTGCAACCACCGTATAATTGAGATTATGGGCCATAGCGATGACAGCTGAGGTGATCTCCATATCACTTTTATCATTTGGAATGTCAGTAACAAATGAGCGATCAACTTTGACAGTGTTCACAGGAAGTCGTTTTAGGTAGCCCAGCGATGAATAGCCGGTTCCGAAATCATCAATTGATATCTGTATACCCAATTGTCGTAACGCCTCAAGTTTTTCAATAGCGTTATCAAAATTTTCCATCAGCACTGACTCGGTTAATTCGATTTCAAATTGACCAGGTTTTATATCGAAGGTGTTGATCCTGTCGCGGATAAAGTCAACCAAATGCTCATCTTGGAATTGGTGCGCGGAAAGATTTACAGCCATAGATACCGAATCGTTGACTATCTCTTCGTCATACATAGTGCGCAGTTGTTCGCATGCCGTCGTAATTACCCAACGGCCAAGCGGAATAATTAGGCCCGTTTGTTCTGCAACTGGAATAAACTCTGTGGGCCCTACAGCCCCTCGGATTTTATGGTTCCATCTGATTAACGCCTCAAAACCAACTAAGTTTCCTTGTTTCAGGCAGATCTTGGGCTGGTATACCAACGTAAAATCGCTGTTTTTAACCGCCTGTTTAAGATCGTGAGTTAGCGCCACCCGATCTATCAGCTGAATGTTCATCTCGACAGTAAAAAACTGGTAATTGTTCCTGCCATTATCTTTTGCATGGAACAGCGCCAAATCTGCATTTTTAATAATAGTTTTTGCGTCGGTACCGTTCTGAGGCGCGATCGCAATGCCAATGCTCGCAGTCAGACGCTGCTCGGTTTCATTGATTAATACGGGCTGCTGTATAGCCGTAAGTACTTTTTCTGCAACATGAGCAGTCGTCCGAGAGTTTTTTATTCCCGGTAGGATGATAGCAAATTCATCGCTACTCAATCTTGCAACAGTGTCGCTCGCTCTTACGCACTGCTGAAGTCGTCCGGCGACAATTTTAAGTAGTTTGTCACCCGCATCATGACCCATAGCGTCGTTGACACTTTTGAACCTATCAAGGTCGACCAAAATAAGGCCAAGACTACTCTGTTCTTTCTTGAGATTACTGACCACGTGTTCGAGGCGATTCCGAAACAGTCTGCGGTTGGCGAGCCCGGTTAACATGTCGTAGTAGGCCATTTCTTCAAACTGTGTTTGTGCATTTTTTATTTCGGAGACATCATTTATCGCACCAATGTAGCCTATTAAACGACCATCTGAACGTCTCAGCAGCCGGACATAAGCTGCAATAAATTTCGTTTGAGGCGTTTTTAAGCGGCAATTCAAGTCTAAAGATTGGTTGTTGTCTAACATCACTTGCCATTGTTCTTCTACTGTAGATCGGTCTTCAGGATGTATTGCTGTCAACCAATTACTCTCGAGAATTTCATTCACAGGCAGGCCAGTAATCAATGAAAGCTCTGTATTGGCGTAAACACAGGTTCCGTTGATGTCTAGTTGAAAAATACCGACTTTAGACGTCTCGTTGATAAGGCGAAATTTCTCTTCACTGTCGCGAAGCTGGGTGTCCTGTTGTTGGAAAAAGTCCAGCATTTGGTTAAAGTTAGTAGTGACATTGCTGATAGTGTCGTTCTCGACTTTTTGCGCTCTCAGTGAATAGTTACCGTTGCTGATGATATTGTGCGCTGTTGTTTCGAGAGATAGCAGCCTCTGTGATAGCCTGTTGGAAGAAACATTTGCGAGCCAAAGGGCGATCGCAAAGCCTAAGAATGAAAGACAGGCAATGATCCCTAGGTAGAGTGCTTGTAATGGCATGAGGTTTTTGGTGTTTGATCGTAAATAAACGTATCCAACGACTTTATCTCTGATCGCTATTGGTTGGACAATGTCAATATATGGCATCTCGGTCGATTCAATAATACGGGTTTCGGTTGGTGTGGTAGAGGAGCAGGGCGCACTTTCATCAGGATAGTTCGCGATAATATTAATCGCTTTTTTGTCCAATGGATCTGCACCCAAGGTATAGATACAACCATTGGTAATATCATGGACAGTGGCAATAGAGTCTAGCAGGATGGTGACGGATGCCATATCTCCAGTCACGATAGCGGCTGAACTGCGGACCGTAAGAGCTGCTGATAGTGATATTAAATCGTTTTCAGTTTTGTCTTGCACGCTGTAGTAATCGTAAACTCCGATAATACTAACAATGCCCACTAGGCTAATAGTGGAGATCAATGCGCTAAAAAAAGCCATTTTCCTGCTGATAGACGTGGCACGAAGACGCGTCATCATTGGCAGACAGCGATATGTGTAATTTTTAAGTCATATCGTTTCAATTTGAAACCCTTGAAGGTGAGGATAGAATTATAATGTTCATCAATAGCCACAGGCTCCCTCGAAAATACCGTTACGAATATCAGTTTCAGGAGCCACAAAAAGCGCAAGACATGTATCGCACGGACATTGTTGATATTTTATGATGATTTGCATGTAAAAACAGCTGTTATCATAAGTAAGTTGTACCTATCTCTGCGGTTGCTTCCAGCATATCAGCTGCATCGCTCGCATATTGATCAATAGCCCTGATTAAGTCGATGCATATTGTGCCCCGCACCGATTGCATTAATGAGAGGGCGGCCGCAAAGCTAGCACGCTGTTAAATTTTTACTCCCTATAGGGCTTTTTGCAGAACAAATTTACCGTGATTACGAGTCGTGTAAGTACTTCCCAAGTGCGGTGATTAGTGCAGCAGCAACTAACTATATTCAGGGTGGCGAGAAATGAGTGAATTAATGTATCCGTTTGATGGTGTGCCGGCGGTTGGTACAACGTTTCAAGTAGCCGACGAGGTCTACTGGATTAGCATGCCGCTACCGATATCATTAGACCATATCAATCTGTATCTGCTCGAGGAGGATGATGGTGGGTGAATAGTTGATACCGGCATCAAAGCCAAGGAAAGATGCAGCCACTGGCAGACTATTTTTGAGAATGAACTGAAAGGTAAATCGATAAAAGGCGTGCTGATTACTCATATGCACCCTGACCATATCGGCCAGGCGGGGTGGATCTGCAAAAAATTCCGAGTACCGCTGTATATGACTTTTGGCGAATACTATACTGCAAAGACTTATGCAAAAAGCTCGGCTGAAGACTTGGAATGGACCATGGAGGCCTATTATCGAGGGGCTGGCTTTGATGACCGCTACTTTGAGAATATGAAAGCCCATTTCAAGGGATATGCTGCATTTGTTGAGAAGATTCCCAACTCATTTATATGCCTTAGCGAGGGCACAGAGCTAATAATTGCTGACCGACGGTGGCAGGTGGCGATCGGTAGCGGGCATTCCCCCGAACACCCATGTTTCTATTATGAAGAGCTCGATCTTATGTTTTCCGGTGATCAGATTATACCCAGAATCACGTCAAACGTAAGCGTATCCGCGGCCGAACCGGAAGGAAAGCCGTTGAAGAACTGGATGGAGTCATTAGAGAAATTTTTCCGCTTTCCATTCAGCGCACTGATTTTACCGCCCCACAACATGCTATTTGTCGGCTTGCATGCTCGTCTAAGATGCTTGATTGAGCACCACAAGGACCATTTGTTAGCGCTAGAGGAAGCTTGTGTCGAACCGAGAACTGCAATGAGTCTTTTACCGGTGTTATTTAAAAGAGTTCTTAATGACTCTCACAAATCAATGGCGGTTGGCGAATGTATAGCGCACTCAAAATAACTAATGTATGCCAATAAATTATTGAGCGATATCGACAGCCAAGGTGTTTATCACTACCGCTCGCTTGCCCCAAACTTAATAATCAGATGATCTTCAGGATCCCATCATCGAGACGAGTCGCCGTTACAAGTGTGCCAATACTAACTGTAATGATAGTCTAGCCACTTTCCGGCGGTTGTTTAAGAAAAGCCTCTATATCGTCTCGCTGAGCGAGGCCATCTTTATAACCCAGGTCGATCAGTCGCTTACAAAATCTCGGTGTAAACAGTAGGTAGCTCGCAATATTAATTTCACCGGCGCTGGCGCTCCCACCACTTGTTTTTAGGAACGTCCGAATACTTTTAGGTAGGTCGCTAACATAGTCGTCTGCAATTAAGTCGATATCTTCGGAGGGGGAAATTACCTGAATCGCAATCGGCTTTAATCTTCGACCGTCCTGATTGACTATTTCTTTGTCGGTCAGGCGGAGTAACTGATTCATTTGTTCCAGTAACTCTATATCTGTCTCCAGGCTGTCAACGAAAGCGCTATTAAGCAAGTGACCGATGACTTGTCCAAATGCCGGGGAATGGGCGCGAGCATGGGGTTTTTGGTAATTCTGTTTATGTCCACTAGGACTAATGATCAACACTTTATCTGCGCCCAGATGCAAAGCAGGACTAATAGGGGTCAACTGGCGTAAAGCGCCATCGCCATAGTAGTTCCTACCAATACGTTGTGGCGGAAAGACAGTGGGAATAGCCGTAGACGCCAGCAGATGGCGTAACTGCAAAGGGGTGGGGACACCATGTCGGCGCCAGCGTTGCCAGTCGGCTTTGTCTGGTCCGCCCTGAAAAAAGCTGACTGAAACTCGCTCAGAATAATTCATCGCGGTTACACAAACTGCAGAAAGCTTTCCATTTTGTACGTTTCGCCCAATGCCTGAAAAATCTATTTTCTCACGCAAAAATTGTTTGAGCGGAATATTATCTAACAGCGCAACTGGGCGGCCGACGGCGATGCCAGAATTGAACAACGATAACCCCAGCCTCCAAACGTTTCGCAGAATACCTTTCCAGTCGCTTCGGTACACATCGTGAATTTCGAGATTTAACCATAATTGCTCTAACCAGCGACAAGAATCCTGAAAATTGTCCTCGCGACTGGCAATCGCAACCGCATTTAGAGCACCCGCTGAAGTACCACATAGAATAGGAAAGGGGGTTTCTAGGGCTTCGTCAGTTATTTCAGCAAGGGCTTTCAACACACCTACCTGATAGGCTGCACGAGCACCGCCACCGGGCATGACTAGGGCTGTTTTCGCGTTGATTCTATTGGGTAAAGGATTCAATCCGCTGTCGCTTCCAGTTGTGAAGGTAAAATTATTCTTGCAGTTTACCTGCTTATTGCCTATTTTCCACAGCAGTCTTTTTACAAATTTCCCCTGCGCGGGTACCCACGAGATCAGAGGCGCTGGATGATGCGGTTTTACTCATTGGAAAAACTAATTAATCTGCATGATGGTTATCGAAAACTGTTCAAAATTGATCAGCACCGCCTTATGTTAATGCAAATAGCACAAGAATTATATTTGGTAGAAAGCCATTGCCCTCACTTAGGACACTCGCTGCTTGCGGCCGATATCATTGGCAGCGATCTACGATGTTCTTTGCACGGTTATCAATTTGACCTACATACCGGAAATCCTACTTCCATCAACGATGCTCCCTGCAGAGCATTGAAAAGCTATGAGATTGTTTATCAGCAACGAGAGGTTGGTTTAATCTTCTAGTTAGCCTCGAACGGTCCAACCCACTAAATAGACAACGCTCGCAGGTTGGGATCTTCTTTGGAGTTCCGCCACAGCACCTCAAATTGTGATAAATAATTTTTTGCCACTGGTTTGTTGTTAAAATTCCCCCATGCTTTTCCGGGTTCTTTGATTGACTGTACGATTAACCCCGATCCGTCTGCGATGATCAAGTTGTCGGTGATTTCCTGAGTAGAACTTCCAATTGTCCGAAGCGCTATCGAACTACTCAGCCGTCGCTGAAGCGTCAATAGGGGGCTAGATACATTGATCATTTTTGATGTATCAATAATGAGCAATCGTATTTCGGTGTAGCGATTCCTTCTGGCGAGAGCTGACAAGCTATCAATCATCCGTTTAGTACCAAAGGTATTAGGAGCGAGATCCAGCGATAATATGTACAGTTGCTGGGTAGTCTGTTGCACGAGATCCAGTGCATGCTGAGAAAAATCTTCGATGAAAAAATCACCGCCATGTTTTCCGAGAAGACGCTGTTTTTCTAACTGCAGTCGCATCGACAAGTGTGGTATGCCTGCATCCATAAACTCTTCACCGTAGACGGTAAAACCAAAGCCCTCATAAAACCCAGTGGCATGAATTTGCGCATTTAAATAAACATCAAAGAGGCCTTTGCTGCGGGCCGCATCTATTGCGGCTAACAATAATTTTTTGCCGATATCGAGACGACGATAGTCTTTAAGCACGGCTAGGCGACCAATGTGTCCATCAGCGAGCATACGACAAGTGCCTACGGGTATATCTCCGGAGTAGGCGAGCCAATGTACAGCGGCTGCATCAAACTCATCAAGCTCTATGTCAGCAGGTACATTTTGCTCTTCAACAAAAACATTGCTGCGAACAGCTGTTAGCTGGTGACTAGACGTATCCCAGTCAGTGAGTTCAATAGTCAATTTCTTCATCAAAATATAAAACTCCCTGATTGACTAATCTCAGTAGCAATTGGACCGACTCAGTGTCTCCCAGCCAAGGCATGATCTGCCCCGAGCATATGCGGGTGTTATCTGCCAGTAATTTAGATAAGGCGATGCAACTATCACCGACACTTTCAAAGCAAACGCCATTAACAAAAAACAACAGGGAGTTGCTGGGACTTTCAGCGTCGATAAAAGCTATTCGCACTGTAGGGTCACGCAGTATGACCCCGTCGTCTTTTAGTAACTGAACAAGGTCACCTTGCTGAAACTTTTCATCAGTGTTATCAGCAGTCTCGGCTGGGTATTTTTGCTGTGTTACATAGCGACCAAACCATTCGGTGAGACGCTGTTCGTCGTTGACGTAATTTTGCAGTATGCGCTGCGCGTTACTTATTGCCGCAGGCATTATTTCACCGCTATGACCTTGCTCCTGCAAACCAGGGTCCGCATAGCGTAACTCTTCAGTGAGGCCGGCTAGAGTATCATCACAAAAATCGGACAACATTTCACTATGGCTTGGGGCACGAAATCCGATAGAGTAGGTCATGCAGTCATTGTCCATGGCAGTACCCCAATGACTGATGCCGGGAGGGATATACAGCATATCGCCGGCTTCCAATACCCATTCCTCTTCGGCGACAAAATCAGCGAGTAGGCGAAGTTCGGGATTATTCTGTAAAGAGTTTGCAGCCGAGCACGGCCCACCAACTTGCCAACGCCGCTGCCCGGCTCCTTGAACAAGAAAAACATCGTAATTGTCGTAGTGAGGCCCAACGCTACCGCCCCGGGTCGCATAGCTGACCATCACATCATCGATCCGCCAGCTGGGGATAAACCGAAAGTTGTCGAGCAGATCCGCCACTTCCGGTACCCAATGGTCAACGGCCTGAACGAGCAGTGTCCAATTTGAATCCGACAGGGTATTGAACGTAGTTTCAGCAATAGGCCCATGGGAGGTTTGCCATTTACCATTAGCCTCAGTAATCAGTCGAGATTCTATTTCAGCTTCACAAGCAAGTCCCGCGAGATCTTCGGGACTCATGGGGTTGATGAAATTAGGGAATGCGTTGCGGATGAGGCGCGGTTTTGTTTGCCAAGTATTCGCTAAAAAATCCGCGATATCTAAGTTGTGAATCGCCATGTGATCCTCGTCTCATTGCAGTTTAACAAACATTGCCCGCCTTTCGATCTCGTCACATAGCACCATAGGCAGGCTTAGTTATCCCTTAAATAGCATTGGCTTGATCGATAGCATTGCCAATGTAAGTAGAAGGTGACAGCAGCCGTAATTCATCCTTTGCTTTCGCAGGAATATCCAGGGTATCAATAAAACGATCAAGCGTTTCTCTGTTGATAGTTTGCCCCCGGGTCAGAGCCTTTAATTTTTCATAAGGTTCTTCGATGTTATATCGACGCATGACGGTTTGAATGGGTTCGGCGAGAACTTCCCAGCTATTATCGAGGTCGTCAGACAGCCGTTGCAGATTAATCTCCAGTTTCCCTAAGCCTTTCAGAGTCGAAGCATAGGCGATCAAACTATAGCCTATACCAACGCCCATATTCCGTAATACTGTCGAGTCGGTTAGGTCTCTCTGCCAACGTGAAATCGGTAATTTTGCCGACATATGTGAAAAAATTGCATTCGCTAAGCCGAGGTTGCCCTCTGAGTTTTCGAAGTCAATGGGGTTAACTTTGTGTGGCATGGTTGAAGACCCTACCTCACCTTCAATAACCCGCTGCTTGAAAAAACCCATGGAAATATATCCCCAAATATCACGGTCCAGATCGATAATTATTGTGTTAAACCGAGCCAGAGCATCAAATAGCTCTGCGATGTAATCATGGGGCTCTATTTGAGTTGTATACGGGTTCCAGTCGATACCAAGACCTTCAACAAATTGCTTGGCAGTTTGCTGCCAGTCGACTTCAGAGTACGCGGAGAAATGGGCGTTGTAATTGCCGACGGCGCCGTTGAGCTTTCCTAGAAGCTCAATACTATCCAGCTGACTGATTTGCCGCCGTAAACGCGCAACCACGTTGGCAAACTCTTTACCGATCGTAGAAGGGCTTGCTGTCTGGCCATGTGTCCTCGATAGCATTGCTGTGCTTGCGTGAGCGTGACTGAGCTCAACCAATTTGTCGACGATAGCAGTCATCTGCTGCCGAATGATTACGCGTCCCTCTTTGAGCATCAGCGCGTGTGAAAGGTTATTAATGTCTTCTGACGTACAGGCAAAGTGAATGAATTCGCTAACGGCATTTATTTCTGCATTCTTTGAAACGGCTTGTTTAAGAAAATACTCTACGGCTTTGACATCATGATTGGTGGTACTTTCAATCGTTTTTATCGATAAGGCGTCCTCTTCAGAAAACTCCGTTACAAGACGATCCAGAAAGCTATTGGCGCTGTCGGTAAAAGCAGGGACTTCGATTATGGCTGGGTTTGCAGACAAACACTGCAACCAACGCACCTCGACCACTACTCGATTTTTGATGAGGCCAAACTCACTGAACACACCGCGTAGGGATTCTGTTTTGCTGCCATAACGGCCATCAATGGGTGAAATGGCCGTTAATGCTGATAAATTCATAGATAACTCTCAGTTTGTTTTTGGTAGGTTTGCTCGCTAACACCTAGAGGTGAAGCCACTACAGCAAGTAGAAGAAATAAGGCGGACAATGATACATGATTTACTGATCTAATTCAGTTGCCTACAGCATCGACAACAGATCGATTGATGTCTAGCAAATCACATTAAATTGTTCATAGGTCCTGTAATAAATCCCTCGCCATCGACAAAATCGCACGATGTCGAAGCACTAACTGCCAGCGACGACCGCCCATTTGCCGCCACATTACTGTACTTCTAATGCCGGCGAGTAAAAGTGCTCTTATATTGTCAGCGTTGGCGGAGTTTTGTAGCTGCTGCATACTGCCATTTATCTGAATTCGATATTTAAACGTACTGACAGTATCCTGATAAATAGCCGCTATACTTGAGGCGGTAGAGCCGACATTACTGGTGAAATGTTCGACTTTTAATGATGTGTGCTCGAGACGTGAATGGATTGTGGCCATTATCTTTTGGTCACGGGATAATTTCTTTTCCAAAATAAGCAAACCCAGAGCATAGCGAATCACAGCCTTATTGTGACCTTCACTATCACCGCCGAATAAATCGTTAATCACGGTCAGCCCCTGCTTCACACCATGGAGACCGCCAAAAACGTCTTCTGCAGATGCTGCGTCAAATTCAAACAAACTATTTATTAAAGGGTTAAAGCTCTCTGGAGCATATTCGCCAGTGCGTGCGATTTGATCGACGAGGCAGACACTTTGAAGTAGTCCTGCAAGTGCAATCGTCTGTGATCGTATAGAGTTTGTCGTCAAGAAAAGATCCTATTGGTAGACGGTAAATCGCTATTCGTTGGCGTTAAAGGCGGCTTCGATAACACCGCCGCCAAGGCATATTTCATTATCGTAGAATACCACCGACTGCCCTGGTGTAATTGCTCGCTGCGGCAAATCAAAAACAATTTCATAGCCAACACTAAGTTTACGAATTTCACAGTTTTGATCGACCTGTCGGTACCGTATTTTTGCTTTACAGCGATGGGGTAGGGTTATGCCATCGTTATTGATCCAATGAATTGCACTGACAAAAAGCCCTTGTTTAAAAAGCCGGTGATGCTGGCTCCCCTGAGCAATAATAAGGACATTGCGCTTGAGATCTTTGTCGACAACGTACCAAGGCGCATCGCCGGCACCTCTCACGCCGCCGATACCGAGGCCCTGTCGCTGACCAATAGTGTGGTACATTAAACCACTGTGCCCTCCCATAATACTTCCGTCTGTGTCTTCAATCATCCCAGGCTGTGCCGGTAAGTATTGCTGCAAAAAATCCTTAAAACGCCGCTCACCAATAAAACAGATACCCGTGCTGTCTTTCTTATTATGGGTAGTCAGGGAATATTTCTCAGCAATAGCCCGCACGTCGGGTTTTTCTAAATCACCGACGGGAAACAGCGTTTTAGCAATTTCAGTACCACTGACCGCGTGAAGAAAATAACTTTGGTCTTTATTATTATCGCGACCTTTAATCAATTGGGCGCGATCCCCCATCTGATGTTTGCGTACATAATGCCCGGTCGCGATATAATCAGCGCCTAGTACTAGAGCGTAATCGAGAAAGGCTTTGAACTTTATTTCCCGGTTACACAAAACATCAGGATTGGGCGTTCTTCCGGCTTTGTATTCTGCTAAAAAGTGTTCGAACACGTTATCCCAATATTCCGCCGCAAAATTGGCGGTGTGTAACGTTATTTTCAGTTGGTCACAAACAGCCTGAGCGTCCGCTAGATCATCTTTAGCGGTACAGTACTCGGACCCATCATCCTCGTCCCAGTTTTTCATGAACAAGCCTTCCACCTGATATCCCTGCTGCTGCAGTAGCAGTGCAGATACCGATGAGTCGACGCCTCCCGACATACCGACGATGACTTTTTGATCACTCGGCTTTGTCGCCGCTATATTATTCACGGGATGTTTTACTCATAGATGACGTCAATAGGGTAGCGGTGTCCGTTGCGATATTGCTCTACGGCTTTTAGAACAAGATGAGAGCGCATCTTAGCAGCTGCTAGCTGCATTTCGTCATAACTCATCCATATGGCTCGGCTTATGCCGTCATCAAGCTGGCGCTCCGGGTCGTGAGAGATAGCTGATCCAAAAAAGGTTGTTCTATGGTAAGTCACTTGATTGTGAGGCGACTTATACAAAGCAATACCAACGATACCATCTATCTGCACTTTCCATCCTGTTTCTTCAACCGTCTCGCGAACAGCAGCTTCTGAGAGAGATTCATTGGCGTCAAGATGGCCCGCAGGCTGGTTAAACACTAATTTGCCGTTCGACAGCTCTTCCACTAAAAGATACTTGCCGTTTCGCTCTACAACCGTCGCCACAGTGACGTGGGGTACCCATTCCATATGATCTTCCATTACCAGTGCCAAAAGTTGAGAATTATAGCCTTCTATAGCTTCGATTTGAATGCTTAGGCCGCGTCGATTTGATGGGTGGCGTTGCCACAGTGATCTGCCGAGTCTCTCCGGGCTTTAACGTGTCAATTGACCATTCGCCTATTTTTACCCGGATCAGCCTCAGCGTCGGAAAGCCCAATGACGCAGTCATTCGCCTGACTTGTCGATTACGTCCCTCCGTGATGACCAGTTGTAGCCAAGTCGTTGGGATCGCTTTTCGGGCTCGGATCGGCGGTTCTCGCTTCCAAATATTGGGTTCAGGTATTAACTCCACCATAGCGGGCAGGCAGGGACCATCCTTTAAAATGGCGCCGACCCTCAGTGGCTCTATGTCCTGCTCCGTTGGAGCCCCTTCGACTTGCACCCAATAAGTTTTAGGCATCTTCGTCCGCGGGTGACTAATCCGATGCTGAACCGCACCGTTGTCAGTTAATAGCAGTAAACCCTCTGAGTCGTAATCGAGACGTCCAGCGGGATAAAGTTTTTTCTCGGTAACAAAGTCTGCAAGCGTTGCGCGACCTTCACTGTCAGTGAACTGAGATAACACGTTAAAAGGCTTGTTAAGCAGGATGATTTTGGCCATTTGTTGATCAATATGCCGCTAAGTGGTTGTTTTAACGATATTATCATCTATCGGTATGATGCGCTTGCTGCTATAATCTTTCTCGAAAAAATACTACGGGTAAAAGCCGATACAACCAATAAAATCGCTAAAAACCCGGTTAAAAAAAATGACTATGCACACCGGGAACCCTTGTATGACAAACGAAATTAGCAAAATTATCTATACTGAAACGGACGAAGCCCCCTCACTAGCTACTTACTCTCTATTACCAATTATCAACACATTTACCAAAGCGGCCGGCATAAAAGTCGAAAAGCGTGACATTTCGCTATCAGGTCGCATCATTTCTAATTTCCCCGAGAACTTGTCATCCGAGCAAAAAATCCCAGATGCGCTGCAAGAGCTGGGACTACTGACCATGAAACCAGAAGCCAATATCATTAAGTTACCTAACATCAGTGCCTCTATACCGCAGTTGAAGGCTGCCATTCTGGAGCTTCAACAGCAGGGATATGATATTCCTGACTATCCGGAAGAGCCGGCGTCCGAGGCTGAAAAGGCTATTAATTCGCGATATGCCACGGTACTGGGTAGCGCTGTTAACCCGGTCTTACGAGAGGGTAACTCAGATAGGCGGGCACCTGCGTCGGTTAAGAATTTTGCAAAAAACAATCCACATCGTATGGGGGTATGGAGCCCTGCCTCACGGACCCATGTTGCACACATGAAAGGCGGTGATTTTTTCTCTAGTGAAAAATCACTGACTGTTGAAAACGCTTGCAATGTGCGTATCGAACTCAAAACAGAAGAGGGCGATACCATCGTCCTTAAAGAACAGACCAAGCTGCTAGCCGGCGAAGTGATTGATGGTATGTTCATGAGTGCAAAAGCATTGCGTGCCTTTTTCGAACAGCAGATTGAGGATGCAAAGAATACGGATGTCCTTTTCTCTTTGCATGTGAAAGCAACAATGATGAAAGTATCTCACCCTATTGTTTTTGGCCACGCCGTGACCGTGTTCTATAAAGACCTGTTTGAAAAGCATGCAAAGACTTTCGAAAAGTTAGGTGTTAATCCTAATAATGGCTTAGGTAATGTGTATGAAAAGATTGAAAAACTTCCCAGCTCTCTGAGAACTGAGATTGAACGTGATATTCAAGCGTGTTACATCGATCGGCCAGGTATTGCTATGGTGAATTCTGATAAAGGCATTTCTAATCTGCATGTGCCCAGTGATGTGATTGTTGATGCCTCAATGCCCGCTATGATTCGAGATTCCGGCAAAATGTGGGGCCCAGACGGAAAACTTCATGACACCAAAGCTGTTATTCCTGAGTCAACCTACGCCAAGTTCTATCAGGAAATGATCAACTTTTGCAAAACTCACGGCGCTTTTGATCCGTCAACAATGGGCAGTGTTCCCAATGTTGGACTGATGGCGCAAAAAGCAGAAGAATATGGCTCGCATGATAAAACCTTTGAAATCCCACAGGCAGGGAGCGTTCGTATTGTTGATGATAGTGGTAACTTGTTGATTGAGCATGATGTAGAGCCCGGGGATATTTGGAGAATGTGCCAGGCCAAAGATGCGCCAATTCGAGACTGGGTTAAGCTCGCGGTTACACGGGCACGCTTAACGAAAACGCCGGCGATTTTTTGGTTGGACCGCGAGCGCGCACATGACAGGGAATTGATTGAAAAGGTTGAAATGTATCTACCCGAGCATGACACCAAGGGGCTGGACATTACCATTATGGATCCTGTTTCAGCGATTAGATTAACCATGGACAGGCTGATTCGGGGTAAGGATACGATCTCCGTAACAGGCAATGTCTTGCGTGACTATTTAACCGATCTGTTCCCGATAATGGAGTTGGGTACAAGCGCAAAAATGCTGTCAGTAGTTCCTCTCATGAATGGAGGCGGTTTGTTTGAAACCGGTGCAGGCGGCTCAGCACCAAAACATGTTCAACAATTTGTTGAAGAGGGCCATCTTCGCTGGGATTCGTTGGGGGAGTTTCTGGCACTGGCGGTTTCGCTGGAGGATCTTGGGCTCAAAAACAATAATCCAAAGGCTGACCTGCTTGCCAAAACACTTGATCAGGCGACATCAAGACTACTTGAAAATAATAAGTCACCATCACGAAAAGTCGGAGAGCTGGACAATCGGGGAAGCCACTTCTATTTAGCTATGTACTGGGCTGAGGCACTGTCAGAACAAACAGAAGATGCCGATCTACAAACCGCATTTTCACCGATGGCGAAGGAACTGAGGGCTAAAGAAGATACCATCGTCAGTGAACTTAACTCAGCGCAAGGAGAACCTGTAGATATTGGTGGGTACTATCGCCCTGACGAAGAATTAACGACTAAAGCTATGCGCCCTAGCGCGACATTTAATCAAGCGTTAGAGCTAATATAACCGTTTGTGCTTGACGGACGAGACGCCTAACAAGCGGAGCCACACAGTAAACTAGCTTCGACTAGATTGCTGCTGTGGTGATACACGAGGTTTTAATTAACTTTTATTCAACGGAGTTTTCGATGTCATATCAACACATACAAATACCTGACACTGGCGAAAAAATCACAGTCAACGCTGACTACTCTCTCAACGTCCCTGACCAACCTATTATTCCGTTCATAGAAGGAGATGGCATTGGCGTTGATATAACTCCGGTAATGGTGAAAGTTGTAGATGCCGCGGTCGAGAAAGCCTATGGGGGTCACAAAAAAATAAGTTGGATGGAAATATTCACCGGTGAGAAGGCCGCCGAAATGTACGACGGCGATTGGTTTCCCGCTGAGACTCTCGACGCGATAAAGGACTATTCAGTCGGTATAAAGGGGCCGCTGACAACACCAGTAGGTGGCGGTTTTCGGTCGCTGAACGTGGCTCTACGGCAGGAATTGGATTTATACACGTGCCTTCGCCCGGTTAGATGGTTTGAAGGTGTGCCGTCGCCCGTTAAGGAGCCCGCTAAAACTAATATGGTTATATTCCGTGAGAATTCGGAGGATATCTATGCGGGTATTGAGTGGCGAGCGGGTTCGCCTGAAGCGACCCGAGTCATCGAGTTTTTACAGAATGAGATGGGGGTCACTAAAATACGTTTTCCAGATAATTGTGGTATTGGCGTTAAACCGGTCTCGAAAGAAGGGACTGATCGCCTCGTACGCAAGGCCATTCAGTATGCAATCGATCAAGACTTGCCCTCTGTGACTCTTGTCCACAAGGGCAATATCATGAAATTTACTGAGGGTGCCTTTAAAGACTGGGGCTACCAACTGGCGCAAAACGAGTTCGGCGGAGAGCTGATAGATGGTGGTCCCTGGGTCAGCTTAAAAAACCCTAATACAGGCACAGACATAGTTGTAAAAGATGTTATTGCCGATGCCATGCTACAGCAAGTGCTGCTGCGTCCAGATGAGTACAGTGTTATTGCAACGCTTAATCTTAACGGAGATTATTTATCCGATGCGCTGGCCGCTCAGGTTGGCGGGATTGGGATAGCACCAGGGGCCAATCTAAGCGACAACATTGCTCTCTTTGAGGCAACTCACGGCACTGCTCCAAAGTATGCGGGTCAGGATAAGGTTAATCCGGGGTCGCTTATCCTTTCAGCTGAAATGATGCTTCGACATTTAGGTTGGAATGATGCCGCCGATTTAATCATTGGCGGGATGAATGGTGCCATTCAGGCGCGAACAGTGACCTACGACTTTGAGCGTCTGATGGGCGATGCTACCTTGCTAAAATGCTCTGAGTTTGGCGACGCAATTATCGCAAAAATGTAGAGTCAACTGCTGCTCAGGCAGCAGTTGTTATACCCCATGCTTTTGAATTTCAGAAGCATTTGAACAAAGCTATGATCAACGTGAAACGTCTAATCTGCGATAATCAGTCCAATTGACTCGAGCTGACTTCCCTAATGTCATCAACTGCGCGAGGGTTGCTGTTATCCGCTGAATCCTGAGCCGCTTGTATATTTGTAGCATGCAAGCCCTTAGGGCCGTTTACTGTATCAAATGAGACGGGCTGGCCGGCCTTTAGCGTTTTATAGCCATCCATACTTATCGTCGAGTAGTGAGCAAAAACATCTGCACCACCACCCTCAGGCAGGATAAAGCCGAATCCTTTTGCATTATTGAACCACTTTACTGTTCCAGTCTGCATACATTCATCCTTTTTAATAGTGCCCTTTATTTCTTTATTTATAAGGCATTTATTCCAATCTTGCTCGTTAATCCTTTATCATTAGCAATGGCATGTTCAGGGTTATTTACAACATACCCGTACTTTTTTAACATTTTTGTGCCATTAGTCAAGTGCTCTGGTCGTAATATAGCCAGTCCATTTAAAATAATTGGTATTGGTTAACCTGATAGGCAGATATATGGGTGAACGTGAACAATTTCTACTAAAATCAAGATTGCAGGGAGACGACAATCTACCTCCCGGCAATGAAGGCGATGGTGATTTGGCAGTTGCTGAGTTGAAACCGGCGCTAAAACGGCCACCTATGTACAAAGTCGTATTATTGAATGACGACTATACGCCGATGGAATTTGTGGTTGAAATTTTGGAAACTTTTTTCTCGATGGGCCGAGAGCAGGCGACACAAGTGATGCTGGCGGTTCACACGCATGGCAAAGGTGTTTGCGGACTCTTTACAAGAGACGTGGCTGAGACAAAAGCTGCGCAAGTCAATCAATATGCGAGGGAAAGTCACCACCCCTTGCTGGCAGAAGTTGAAGCATCTGAAGATTGAGCTGTTGCGTATGTATAAAGAGACAAGATATAACATCGGAGTAAATTATGTTAAGTAACGATCTTGAGCAAACATTGAATCAGGCCTTTAAGGGGGCTCGGACCAAACGGCATGAGTTTATGACGGTTGAGCACCTGTTGTTGGCACTCGTGGACAATGCACTGGCTGCTGACGTGTTGGTTGCCTGCGGTGCTGACTTGTCACAGCTTAGAGCTGATTT
>Ga0206126_10001876_pt1 | contig 24273 bp, 28 predicted proteins | sample Helgoland_Spring_5_FD_148621 | JGI IMG/M metagenome (GOLD analysis project Ga0206126, IMG submission 148621) | Pelagic subsurface seawater microbial communities from Kabeltonne, Helgoland, North Sea - Helgoland_Spring_Bloom_20160412_1 | ecosystem: Environmental > Aquatic > Marine > Epipelagic ...
ATGTGGTGGATGCATTTTGCGGGGCCATTGGGATCTGTTCAAGGCAGATGGCAAAACCGGTTTCATCTTGGCTGGGCAATATCCCGGTGTCGTCACCGATGGTGGCCCAGTACATGGGGCGGATGTAAACGGCCGCAGTAGGGGCATATGATTTAAGCCCGTCCTGAATTGCGCTGACCAATTCGTTTGGGTCCATCGTGGGAGCGATCATTAATGCTTCGGCGGAGCGGTTGATCCGTTCGCAGTGGGTCAGCAGGTCGGGTGTTACGCCATCAAAGTAGCGTGCGCCGTCAAACACAGTGGTGCCCAGCCATGACCCGTGGTCGGCGGCCCGCATAATGGGTTTGTCCTCATTGTGCCATGCGCCCTCAAAGTAGGTTTTGATGTTTGTACCAGTGGCCACACGTTTTCTCCCGTTATTCGTTGCCCAACTTTAACAATGCCTAGTTATTTTAATAGTCAAATTTTGCGCATTTTTATTGGGGGAATGGACCGCGTTATAGAACATAAGAACGTGATCGGGGGTGTAAGAGATTTGGTTGAGTGGTAAGCTGGTTCTGAGTTTACCATTTTGAGGTTTGTATGTTTCTGAGAATGGCGATTGGGTTTGGTCTTCTTGGGCTGGTTGCAGCCTGTGACGTGGTATCGACTTCGGACACAAACACAGGTGTTGCACCTTTGGTAGCGACGACCTCTGGGTCTAGTTCAGCGGCACAGGCTCGACGGGCCTTTGCACGCGTGGCAGCCACCATGGAGCCTGTGATTGAAAGGGAGTGCCGCACCAAAACGGCTGGTTTGGATTGTGATTTCCGGATCGTCATTGATGGAAACCCAAACAGCCCGGCCAACGCCTATCAATCACTAGATGCGAATAAGCGCCCTATTATCGCCTTTACGCAAAAGTTGATTTTGGATGCAGGCAATGCGGATGAATTGGCGTTTGTCATGGGGCATGAAGGTGCGCACCACATTTTGAACCACATTGGACGCCAGAAAAAAAACTCTGTTGCGGGGGCTGTGATTTTGGGTGGTCTTGCAACATTGATAGGGGCAGCACCGGCCGGCGTTGAAGACGCTGCGAAGTTGGGTGCGCAGTTTGGGGTGCGTAGATATTCCAAGGACCATGAGCTTGAGGCGGATTACCTTGGTGCAAAATTGACGGCATTGGGCGGGTATTCACCTGTGATAGGGTCGGAATTTATCAAACGCATTCCTGATCCGGGTGATCATTTCCTCGGCACCCATCCGTCCAATGGGGAACGCCTGCAAGTCGTGCAAACGGCGCTGTCGGAGATTTAAGCAATGAAGATGTTGGGCCACATCCTGACGGACAAGGGGTCCAAATATGCGGTCTCTGGCTGTCCGGTGACGGATCGCGCGGGCGTGGACGCGGCCCTGAAGCTTTTGAAACGTGACAAGGCCTATGCCAAGGCGACCCACAACACGTGGGCTGTCCAGCTGACTGCGACTGGCGCGCTAAAGGGCGATGACGGCGAAAGTGGTGCAGGCATGATCATTGTGCGGATGCTCGAGCGCGAGGGGCTAAGCGATCATTTGATCGTTGTGACACGTTGGTATGGCGGAAAACATTTGGGTGGTGATCGTTTCCGCCATGTGCAGACCTGTGTGCGCGCCTATTTGGATGCGCTGTAACTAGCGGATCGCGATGGCAATGGCGACAACGAATGCAGCCGATGCAGTCGTTACAAAGATGTGCCAGATTGGATAGCGATAGGGCATGCTTTTGCGTGAATAAAAGATCGCGCCAATCCCGTAGGTCGCGCCACCTCCCAACAACAACCAGATCGAGGTGTGATCTAAGCGTTGCCACATTGGCCAAATCAAGAGGAACATCGCGCAGCTAAGTGCAAAGTATAGCGCGAGGGAGGACCCGCCTTGGCCCTCCCAGAACACGAGTCTGGAAAAAAAACCAATCAGCGCCGCGATCCATACCCCAGCCAAGACGACATAGGGGAACGGCGCGTTTATGACCAAAACCAGGGGTGTATAGCTGGAGGCAATGCGCAGGTATATCAGACCGTGGTCTGCACGACGGAGGCGCACACGCAAATCCGAAATTGGGGTCATGTGATAGACGCCGGAAACGGTGAACGCACTTACCATGATCACAATGTAGACGCCGACCGCCCAAGCCATTTCAGTGGTGCGCCACATCGGCAAATAGCACCACAGCCAAAAGGCACCATAAAGACTTAAGGAAATGGACAGGGCGTGTACGATCCCATCAGCAATAGTTTCATTTCTAGAGGAGGGGTACATGTGCACAGCCTTTTGGAGGAGACTTTAGGTACGCCGCTGTCGATACAGATGCCAACGATAAATCGCAGGCGCTAACGCAAGGTCATACACCGTACAGGCGATCCAGTAGATGACAGGCAGGTCGACGATCCGCCCCAATACGCGATAGCGTGGCATCTCGCGCCACAACACGATGAATGCTGGAATGCCGGAATACAGCTGATCCTTGTGTTCTACATAAAGGCGGCGTGCCGCCTGATCAGAGGTGATTTCCCACGCCGATAAGGCATCACTGTTCAGATCGTCAAACCCAATAGCGAGGTTTGATTTCTGCGCATAGCTGCGGTAATGGTCAATTTCAAACCGACAGACGGGACACTGGGCGTTATATAGCACTTTGGTTTTTTCACTCATGCCCAACAGTTAGGGCTGTAGGCGCGATAATCCAACGCTCTCAACGTGGTTTGTTCCGGTCAATCCAACGCGACATCAGTGTTTTGTCACGAAAGCATTCGTGTGGCACCTCGCGCCGTTTGAGCCGCGCAATGCGTTCTGCAAACTGCACCTGTTTGGACGAGGGGTAATTGGCGAACTGACCTGTTGGTAGCTTCGGCTTATGTTTGTCGATCCATGCAGACAGGCTGGTGCGGTTGGCAAACAGGGATAAGGGCAAAGTGACGCCCATTTTATCCGCTATGGATTTTGCAAACGCGATTTGTTTTTTTGTGGCAGGAACGGCAGGTTCAATTGCAAGCACGCCCTGAACGGGTGCAAACATACCCGGTAGCGTTGCTTGGTGTTGCATGACTGATTCCTTCATTCCCGCTAGTGAGAACATTAATAGAACATAAGTAGAACAAATACAAGCCTGGCATGTTTAAGGGGTGCGTCTCAGTTTGAATTTCAGCGTTGCGGGCAAAGCTGCCAGTGTTGAAGTCAATTTCAACGGCTGCTTTGGGATGGCTTTTCAGGCCCACCAGTGGATATATTCATCTGATAAAATTTAGGTCATTCTCCAATCTAACACGACTTTCCCTGATTTCCCTGATTTCATTGCAGCGAAACCTTCGGCGTAGTCCTTGACCGCAAAGCGGTGTGTAATAATGCCAGACACGTCCAGCCCATTTTGCAACATTGCGATCATCTTGTACCACGTCTCAAAAATCTCGCGCCCGTAAATGCCCTTTAAGGTAATCGCCTTAAAAACTATTCGGCTCCAATCGACGGGGCTTTTACCCGGCGGTATTCCAAGCAGCGCGATACGTCCGCCCATCACCATGGCCTCAACCATCTGATTTAGGGCTATTTGGTTACCAGACATTTCCAGACCGACATCGAAACCCTGCATGATTTTTAGCTGTGCCTGTACATCAGCCAGATCGGTTTTTGTAACGTTAACAGGCGTCACATCCGCCACCTTCGCGGCCAAATCGAGGCGATCTTGGTTTACATCGGTGATCACCACGTTGCGCGCGCCTGCGTGCCGCGCAACGGCCGCTGCCATAATGCCGATTGGGCCAGCACCGGTGATTAACACGTCTTCCCCCACAAGATCGAACGAAAGGGCGGTGTGAACGGCGTTGCCTAAGGGATCAAGGATGGCACCGGTGTCGTCGCTGATCTCGTCGGGTAAAGGCACTACATTGAAGGAAGGCAGACGCAAATATTCAGCGAATGCGCCTTGCTCGTTCACACCAATGCCGCGTGTTTCTGGGTCAAGATGGAATTTTCCAGCACGACTTTGGCGCGACTGTTTGCCAATCAAATGACCTTCACCACTGCACCTTTGCCCCAGGTTTAATCCTTCAACATTACGCCCGAGCTCAACGATTTCTCCTGCGAACTCATGCCCTGTGATCAATGGAACTGGAACGGTCTTCTTGGCCCAATCATCCCAGTTTAAGATATGGATGTCTGTGCCACAAATGCCCGTTTTGTTGATGCGGATCAGGACATCGTCAGGGCCAATATCTGGCACGGGAGCGGTTTGTAACCATAGGCCTTCACGGGCGTGAGCCTTAATTAATGCTTTCATTTCATTGCTCATTTCAAAACGCCAACAGCTTTCCCAGCTATCTCGAACGCAGTCAGCGCGCGGTCCAGATCGTCTTGCGTTAGGGAGGCGTTCATCTGCGTGCGGATGCGGGCTTGGCCGCGCGGAACAACGGGGAAGAAGAAGCCACTGACATAAACACCTTCATCAAACAGACGTGCGGCCATGTCTTGCGCCAAATGCGCCTCCCCCAACATGACGGGAATGATTGGATGTTCGCCGGGCAGCAGGTCAAAGCCCAAACGGGTCAATCCCGTCCGCCAGTAGGCTGCATTTGCAAACAGTTGCGCACGCAGGGCACCGCCTTCCTCGACCAGCTGAATGGCTTCGATCCCAGCGGCCACGATGGAGGGAGGCAGAGAATTTGAGAACAGATAGGGACGCGCACGCTGGCGGAGCAGGTCAATGATGGGTTGTGGCCCAGCAATATAGCCGCCGATTGCACCACCAAGCGCCTTGCCCAACGTGCCAGTCAGAATATCGACATCGACACCAAAATGCGCAGGCGTGCCTTTTCCCTTTGGTCCCATGAAGCCGGTGGAATGGCAATCATCGACCATGACCAAAGCGTTGTAAGCCTCTGCCAATTTTGTGATTTTGGGCAGGTTGGCAAGGTAGCCATCCATGCTAAATACCCCGTCAGTGGCGATGACAATGAAGCGTGCGCCGCCCGCTTTTGCTGCTTGCAACTGCGTTTCAAGATCAAACATGTCAGAGTTCGCATAGCGGTAGCGTTTGGCCTTGCACAACCGAATGCCGTCAATGATGGACGCATGGTTTAATGCATCCGAGATGATCGCGTCTTCTGGCCCCAGCAATGGCTCAAACAACCCGCCGTTGGCGTCAAAACAAGCCGCAAATAGGATGGAATCGTCCTTTCCCAAGAAGCTCGCCAACCGTGTTTCGAGATCGCGATGCAAGTCTTGCGTACCACAGATAAACCGTACTGAGGCCATGCCAAACCCTTTGGTGTCCAGCGCTTCTTTAGCGGCCTTGATAAGATCGGGGTGGTCAGCCAACCCAAGGTAATTGTTGGCACAAAGGTTGATCATGGACCTACCGTTAGCGGTGATCTGTCCTGCTTGTGGGGACGAAATCAGACGCTCGTGTTTCGTCATCCTTTCGGCATCAATCTGTGCCAGCGTTTCGGTCATGTGATCTAGAAATGCAGTCGTCATAGCGTCCTCCGTTTTCGGGATGATGACATGACGGATTAATTTCCGCAATATTGGAATTGTAGTAATTTGGCAAAAAATCCGTTAAAGTGGATTTGCCTAGGCGCCATGCACGACCAAGAATGCACGGGCGGGCCCGTCTGCACTAATCTTATGAACAACATCAGCCGCATAACGTGCTGTGTCACCGTTTGACAATTGTTCAACCGCTTCACCACTGGTGACGGTCAGCCGTCCTTCGATTACAGTCAGGTGTTCACGTGCTCCCTGCGCGTGTGGCAAACTATCCAGAATACCGCCTTGGTTAAACCGAAGATCATAGACCTCATGCCGTCCTGCTTCTTCGGGTGGTGAAAGAATGCGGATCGAACATCCTGTGCCGTGATTGTCAATCGCAGGTACATCGCCGCTGCGTAAAACTTCAACGCGGCTTTCCTGATCATCTTCAAGAAGCCCCGCAAAATCCACTTGTAGCGCCTTAGTCAGATTCCACAACGTCGAGATCGTCGGTGAAGATTCCCCACGCTCAATCTGACTGACCATACTGCGCGACACGCCCGATAGTTTTGCCACAGCTTCAAGAGATAGCCCCTTCGCGCGGCGTGCATCCTTCAAGCGATTTGGCAGTAACGATAGTATTGCGTCGGTGTTTTCCATAATAACGGATTGTAGCGCGAGGCCACCATTAGCTGCAAGGCAGAATTTTGGTGAGTACGGGCTCAAACGGACTTTTAAGCTGAAGCACTACTTGTTTAGGCAGGCTATACTGTAGTCATGACAGTTATCCATTAGGGGGTGGAATGGTCCTGATTTCCCCTTAATGGTGGTCAACTTTGCCGGTTATGATTGCCACAGTTGAGACAGCAATCACTTCGGGCACCACACGTACAATCAATGGGTTGGCACCTGATTTTCCCAAACCAATTTTTAAATCAAAGGAAAATACTACGAGTATCGCAAAAGTTACTGAAGTCATCGCATCCGCAACCAAGTCATTTGACGATGCATTGGAAAGCGGTATTACGCGCGCATCCAAGGCACCTAAGGGCATCAGTGGCGCGTGCATTGCGGATCAAAAAGTTGTCGTGACGGATGGCAAAATCAGCGAATACCGCGTTGTGATGACAATCACATTTTTTGCTGGAAGACTAATTAATACCGCGCGGCACTTAAAAATACGTGCCGCGCAGGTTTTGTCAGATTTTTGCGGTTAAACCAGTTTACCCCAAAGATCGTATTCGCCCGCTTCATCGACCTCAACGGTTACGATGTCGCCGACCTTCAGTTTCTCAAAATCTTCATCGATGAAAAGGTTGCCGTCAATTTCTGGCGCGTCTGACTTTGTGCGGCAGGTGGCGGCGTCTTCATCGATTTCATCAATGATCACATCAATGCGGCGGCCAACTTTGGCTTGAAGCTTGGCCTCGGAAATGGCCTGAGCTTTTTCCATGAATCTGTTCCAACGATCTTGTTTGATCTCTTCATCCACGTGGTCAGGCAGCGCGTTTGAACGTGCGCCCTCAACGTTTTCATACTGAAAGCATCCAACGCGATCGAGCTGCGCTTCGTCCATCCAATCCAGCAAGGTTTGGAATTCGGATTCGGTTTCGCCCGGATACCCCACAATAAAAGTAGAGCGCAGCGTGATGTCCGGACAAATGTCGCGCCATGCAGCGATTTCATCCAGTGTTTTCGATGCGGCCGCAGGGCGTGCCATGCGTTTCAATACGTCTGGGTGTGCGTGCTGGAACGGAATATCAAGGTAGGGCAAGACGCCGTTTGATGGGTCTGCCATCAATGGGATCATCTGGCGCACATGCGGGTATGGGTAGACATAGTGCAAACGTATCCATGCCCCGAGTGATCCAAGATCGCGCGCCAAGTCAGTAATGTGGGCACGGTGGCTGCGATCTTCAGCGTGCTTGATATCAACGCCGTAGGCCGAGGTATCTTGGGAAATGACCAGCAGTTCTTTAACGCCGGCTTCAACCAGCTTTTCCGCTTCTCGCATGACTGCGTGGGCAGGGCGGGATGCAAGGCGGCCGCGCATGTCTGGGATGATGCAGAACTTGCACTTGTGATTGCAGCCTTCAGAGATTTTCAAATAACTAAAGTGGCGCGGGGTTAGTGACACGCCTGATGCTGGCAACAGATCAATAAAGGGATCGGGTGATGGCGGCACGGCTTTGTGCACAGCATCCAACACCTGTTCGTATTGGTGTGGACCAGTGACCGCGAGGATCTTTGGGTGGTGTTCGCGGATGTAGTCAGGTTCCGCGCCCAAGCAACCTGTCACGATGACCTTGCCGTTTGCATTCAGTGCCTCACCGATGGCATCTAGGCTTTCGGCCTTGGCGCTATCAAGGAAACCACAGGTGTTTACGATCACCGCATCGGCCCCTGCATAATCAGGAGAGACTCCATAACCTTCGGCGCGCAGGCGGGTCAGGATGCGTTCGCTGTCGACCAATGCCTTGGGGCAACCAAGGGATACCATGCCGATGGTGGGCTGGCCGGAACGCACAGGTTCACGAACTTGGAGTTTGGGGGCGAGGTCGGGGCGAATGTTTGGCGGGTTTGTGCTCATGAGGATGCCTATAGTGGATGGCTGGGCAGAGGGGAAGGGTTCTGGAATTGAGGTGATTGGTTCTGAGGCCTAGGGTTGTAGAAACGAATATGAGGATGAGTGGCATGAAAATTATTGGTCGTATAAGCGGGCGAAATCGAAGTGGGCAATGCGGATTGGGCGCGCCAAGTTTTGATGCTGACGGTGGACAATGTGGCCATTGGTGACAATGCGGAGCTGATGTCTTTGACGTGAATACCCACGTGCATCAACCCAAGCATCAAAGCATTTTTGATCGATAATAAGTTATCGCGGTAATCGTTGCTAACTGCGATAACAGGTTCGATCCCACGCATATGCATCTGCGTGCTAAGGCCAAGTGCTTATACTTAGCAGGTTGACCGCATCAGGATATTTTCAGCGTGCATAATATTTGCGAAAACCAGTTGGCGTAATCATTGCATCGCGTAAGACTTCCCAAGTGTTTTGGGATACTTTCAAAGCTAGTTTTGTAACGGGAGTTTTTTCTAAAAATACTTAAAGTGCCAGTGGGCGCGCTTTGGCGATTGCATCGACTTGCATAAGGGTGTCGATCAATTCAGGCATCTGGTCAAGGTAGACCATGTTTGGCCCATCGGATGGTGATCTGCACTTTCCAATTGGCAGGGGCCAGTAATGATCGTGAGCGGGCAATCGTTCCCGATTGTTAGATCGGCGTTTTTGATGTGTTTCATGTTAAGATGTCACCTGTTCACGTAGGATTGATGTCGGCTAAGTGATAGCCACAGAACTTGATCACCTCATGTAAATTTTGGAAACAGATGTACATTATTGGGGTAGTTTTTCACACAAAAGTTCATGCGTGAAACAAATAACCAGCGCCGAGGCGCTGGTTTATGTTATTATTTACTGTGAGATCAGCCGTTTTGTTTTTGAACACGGCAGACTTTACCAGCAATAATACTGATTATTGCAGCAGCAAAGCTAAACAACGCACCCATTTTGGCGGCGTCTTGGACAGGTCCACCTTCAAATGCGACCGTTGCGATGAACAGCGAAACGGTAAAGCCGATCGCAGCGACACACCCAATTACGACAAGATCGATGATACGCATACCTTCTGGCATACCCAAGCGAAGTGGAACTGCCGCGAACCAACCGAAGGCGAGAATGCCAAGTGGTTTACCGATTATCAGGCCAGCAAGGACCAACCATGTGGCATCTCCCATAGCGCTAAGTTGAACGCCAGCGTTCAACAGGCCGAAGAAGAACAGGATAATTTCAACCGGTGTTTTAAGTGCGTGTTCGATTTGGTTCAACAGGTCGGTCAGATACTTTTCTGCATCACTGAAAATACCAAATGCGCGGTCAGCATGCGGGATTGTTGCGACAATCGGCAACAGGCCCAAAGCTGGGTGTAGGCCAGATACCATGAAGCCATACCAGCTTGCGCAACCTGCGAGCAGGTACGGGAAGAAATGTAGCTTTTTGCGAACGAATGACGAAAATGGGCGCAACTCGTTGCCGCGATCCATGACGCGTGGCAACCAGTTGAAGAGAACATAAACTGCGACAGCTGCACCCAAAGAAAGAAATAACCATTCTGGAGCCAACTCACCTGACGGGTAGAAGATTGCGAGGATGATTAGTCCAGCTGCATCATCTGCGATGGCGAGCAAGAGCAAGAAGCGCACCGCAGGGTGACCCGCACCAAAGACGATACGGCCAACTAGGTATGAGAACGCGATGTCTGTCGCCGTTGGGATCGCCCAACCGTTTTGAACTGCGTCATATGTCTCGGAACCGAACACGAAGTATGCCATGCCAAGGTAAACTGCGATTGGACCAAACATACCGCCAGCAGTTGCGAACAAAGGCGTTGCAGCCTTTTTACCGCGCAGTGATCCGTTTTTCAGGATGATAGCTTCCCAAACTTCTTTTGCCGCAATCGCAAAGAACAAGGCCATGAGCACGTCATTGACCAAGTAGTGTAGAGTCAATGTACGGTGACCATCATGCATGTGGCCGATCGGTGCATGGTCCCAAATCTTGAAATCAACAAAGCTGTGGTACGTATCAGCCCAGTAATGCGGGTTGCCCGCCACCGGCGCGATAACATCCAGGTTGGCCCAGATCAACGCCGTGATGGCACCCATGATCAAAAGCAGTGAGTAGTTAGTAAGGAAATTCCAGACGCGGTACATTATTGCCCCCTGTGCGATAAGGTTCATTTTGTCCGAGTTACCGCATCATATCCGTTGGGGCAATCGTTACCTCACAGTAAATTTCTCGCTGTTTACTGTGTAAATTATGCGATTACCTGCCAAATTATTCCCGCAATTATAGCGCCAATTATCGCAAAACTTAAGTAGGCAATAAAGACGCGTGGCTTGACCAAGGCCCACACTGCAATCGCTGCGGGTATGCAGCTGACGCCACCGGCTATGACGAATGACATTGCCGCGCCTTGTGACATGCCTTGGGCCAATAGCGCGTCAACCAGTGGCACTGCTGCATAACCATTCAGGTAAGCTGGGGCTCCGACCAAAGCACCCATAAAAATGGGGCCAACGCCTGTACCGCCTAGCACGCTCGCGATCAATTCTGCAGGAACATAGGCGACCATCATGGTTTCGATCACGTAGGCAAGCGTAAGCCATTTCAGGAGAAACAACCCATTTTCTAAAGCTGTAGATTTAAAGACTTCACGGCGCTCAGATTCTTTCCAAAATTTCCACTCAGGTTGACCAGAGAACGGTTTTTGGACACCGCAACAGCCACCAACGGATGGCTGCTCGCGTAACGGGTCTGAAAAAATGACAGAGCGGGAAAGGACGAGCATCCCAAATCCGCCAAAAACACCCAAACTTACGGCTGCGATTGTCTTTGCTACTGCAAATTCCCAGCCCAAAGTGCCCGAAGTGATAAAAAACATCGCAGGATCCATCAGCGGAGATGCCAGCCAAAATGCCATTACGGCGCCCAAAGGTGCCCCTAATGTGAGTAGTGCAGCGATAAAAGGGATCACCTCGCAGGAGCAAAATGGGGACAATCCACCCAGCAATGCGGCCATCACGACCATGCGCACAGGGTTCCCTTCAAAGGCACGGGTCAACAGGTTTTCGGCACCAGTTGCCTTTAGGTGCGCGATTGCGAGAACGGCAAAAAGGATGAACGGTGCCGTGCTCCAGATTGAAGCGGCTGCAGAGGTGAGTGTGGTTTGCAACTGTGCAGGATCAAGCAGTGCAATTAAAGCGATAAGCACCGCTGATGCGCCCCATGCCCCGCCTAAAAATTTGGTGAATGAGGGGGGATGAGAATTCGGTTCGTTTGAACCTGCGTTTATTGCATCAGCCATGTTCGTTGTCCTCGCATGGGGTTGTGCTGCCTGCACAGCATTCAGTCAGTAAGAATTCGGATACGTGGCGAATTTGATCGTAGGCGACCGCCGCGCAAATGATCGAAAGCCCCTTGCGCACTTGTTCGACCATGCCAGCTTGCGCCAGAAATTTGGCGTGGTGGGTGAGGGCGCTGCCAATCATATCTGTGCGGCTCCCTCGATCGCCAATGCTCAGGCCCTCGGGCCCTGCACTTATCAAGGCCCACAAAACGGACAGGCGTTGTTCTGACCCCAAGGCGGCAAAGCTGATTGCGGCGAGGCTGAGGCTTAGGTCATCTGTTAATTCTATCTTCATATTTCTGGAGTTATAGAAATGATTTCCGGCTTGTAAGTCATTTCTAAAATTTTCGAAATTAATGAGCTTGCCGATATTTATTGATCCTCTACATCTGAACGTATGTCTGACCTTACCGATGATATCCGCGCCTGCCGATTGTGCAGTGACCGCTTCGCCCTGACCCACACGGCCCATCAACCGCGCCCTGTTGCATGGTTTGCAAAGGGTGCGCGTATTTTGATTGCGGGGCAGGCACCGGGGGCACGGGTTCAGCAGTCTGGCCGTCCGTTCAACGATCCCTCAGGTGATCGTTTGCGCGAATGGCTGGGGATTGATGATGCCACGTTTTATGATCAATCCAAACTGGCGATTGTGCCAATGGCGTTTTGCTTTCCTGGGTACAACGCGAAGGGCTCCGATCTGCCGCCACCTAAAGTTTGCAGCGAAACGTGGCATGACCGCGTGATGGGTCACCTTGGCCAAATGCCGTTGACGGTTCTGGTTGGGGGATATGCCCATAAGTACCATCTGGGTGTAAAGACGGGGGTAACCCAAACGGTAGAACAGTGGCGAATGCGCGCGCCGATAGTCTTTGCCTTGCCACACCCCAGCTGGCGCAATACGGGGTGGTTAAGACAGAACCCATGGTTCGCGACTGAAACACTGCCCGCGCTGCGGGCGCGGGTACAAGAGGTGCTGAAATGAGTGATTTGACCCCTTTGGATATTGCGCATAGCGCTATGGAAGTCGCCCCAAATGATGATGCTGTCCGTCTTGCGTTCTATGAGCGTCTTGGAGACGGCGAATTGTTTTTGTTGCTTGAGGCCGAAGCGGAAGGGGAAACCATCAAGCCCCAAACCTTCGACATTGGATCAGGTGAAATCGTTTTGGTCTTTGATCGCCAAGAACGGTTAACTGCCTTTACGGGTGAGGCGACGCCTTATGCTGCTTTGTCCGGCCGTGTAATTTCACAATTGTTGGCAGGACAGGGTTTGGGACTTGGTTTGAACTTAGAGGTGGCACCGTCTTCGTTCTTGATGGACGCGAACGGGGTGGATTGGCTGGCTGAAACATTGGGCCATGCGCCTGATCAGGTCGAGGCCAAGATCGAAGAGGTTTCTGCCCCCACTGGATTGCCTGAAACATTGATCACCGCGATCGATACCAAACTGGCAACAGCCACGGGCCTTGCCCTCAGCGCCTATTTGGTTGGCGTAAAGTATACGGGTGGCAGCAACGGTCACCTGCTTGGGTTTGTTGGTGCATTGCCTGATGCGCAAGGTGCCTTGGCTCAAGCGGCTGGTGAGGCGCTGACATTTTCAGGGATTGAAGCGGGAGCAATGGACGTTGGTTTCTTTGACGCCAATGATCCGATTACACCACGCCTTGCGCGAGTTGGTTTGCGATTTGATCTGCCCCAACCTGCTGTTGTGGATCAGGTCAAATTTGGCGCGCCGGGTTCTGATCCTGCGAAACCACCAAAGTTGTAATAAGGCGCTTGTCACAAAGTTGCGAGGTGGGGTGCGCCAGAGATTTTTTCTGACTAACCTTTGGTCGAACAACGGGAAGATGAGTGCCCCATGCCAGTCTATAAAACTTTAACCCGCCGCCGTCTGCAGGCGCGTGGTATAGCTGTTGCGCTAGGTGGTGCAGCTTTCTTCGCGGCTAGTTGGTATAGTATCGTAGCGCAAGCAGGCAAAGACGGCACCAGATGCCCATGCCGCGGTTGTAAGCGGTGTTGTGACTTTGCTGAACATCCGCCGTCCAGATGAATACGCTGACGGGTGTGGGCGAAGGTGCTACCCCGATCACCATGCTGTAGCGCGGTTTTATCGAACAGATTTCTGCACAAGTTGGTGGTTATTACTCCAAACCAGTTGCGTTGATTTGCGCCCGTTGGGTGCGGTCGCGAACAATAGCTTCCATTGCCACAATTACGCCTGTTGGCTTGCCCTCAAGCCAGAAATTCAACGCATCCACTCAATCATGTTTACGTATATTTCCGCCGTGTTCACGCAACATTAGTTTGGCAGATTTTGCGGCCTCATGGGCTACGGTCAGCAGTTCTTTGCGTTACATATAATCATGAAAAGACCGCGTGTGGCGTATCCCTTTGCAAAGTTTGGGTTTGATTCCCGAAGTGCACTCAAGTGAACAGGTGTCTTTTGCCGTGGGGCAAGAACCCTCGCACTAGGCTGTTCCAATCATCTAGTTGGCTTTGTTCTGATAGGCTTAAGGGACTGTTACAAATGCCGTGCATCATCTGGCGTGGACCTTTTGCGAGGTAAGCGTTGATCCATTTTAGCTAATTTATTTGGCCAAGATAGCGCTCACAGGCTTGGCACACGCAACCGTGAATTCAGCGGCGCGTTTCGTAAGTTAAATGACAAATTCCATGCGGAAGCGGCAGGAAGCCGCCCGTAGAAACGCAAAATTAGCTGCTAATTCGGCTATTTAGGTGTTTTGAGTGTTTCAAGAATACTGTCGGTATCCTGTCCGCAACGGGGTGGGGCCGATCGATATTGAACTGGCGTGCGTGACAACTTCAGGGGATTCGCCAATAGCTGGACATTTCCACCATCGATGCCGTCCGCTACAACATCAACGATGGTGCCGCGCGCGGTTGCCTGATCCGAATTCAGCGCTTCATCAACGGTATGAATTGGTCCCACCGGAACCTTGACGCTTTGCAGTTTTTCCAAGATTTCTGCTTTGGTTAGCTTTGCAAGTGTTTCGCGTAATTGAGGGATTAGTGTTTCACGGTGTTCTATGCGGCCCGAATTAGTTTTGTATTTGTCTTCTGCACCCAGATCTAAACGACCGATCACATCACAGAACCTAGCGAATTGTGAATCGTTGCCAACGGCAACCAAGATATGTCCATCGCTGGCGGCGAAGGCGTCATACGGTACGATATTAGGGTGCGCATTTCCGCGCCGAATGGGAGCATTTCCAGATGTCAGGTAATTGGTCCCCTCATTGATGAGCCAAGCCATTGATGCGTCAACAAGGCTAAGGTCAATGTGCTGTCCTTCGCCTGTTTTGTCGCGATGACGCAGGGCTGCAAGAATGCCGATGGTTGCGTACATGCCGCACATTACATCCGCGATGCCGACGCCAACTTTGGTTGGGACACCTTCAGGATCACCGGTTAGGGACATAACGCCACCGAACCCTTGGGCCATCAAATCATAACCGGGTTGATCGCGGTTTGGGCCCGTTTGACCAAAGCCAGATATAGAGCAGTAAACCACGCTTGGATGGGCCTTCATCAGCGATTTGTGGTCTAGGCCATACTTGACCAAGCCATCGGGCTTATAGTTCTCAATAATGATGTCTGCGCGTGCCGCGAGTTTGTGGATTATCGCTTGTCCTTCGTGGGTCGAAATATCGACCGCGATGGATTGTTTGTTTCGATTGGCCGCCATGAAATAAGCGCTAAGGTCTGAGGTCGTACCGTCAGGGTTTTTAGCAAAGTTGGGGCCCCAACCGCGGGTATCATCACCGCCGGTTTTAGGGTTTTCAACTTTGATGATCGTCGCGCCGAAATCACCCAACAATTGCGTGGCGGTTGGCCCTGCAAGGATGCGGCTTAGGTCCAGAACAAAAATGTCGCCAAGTGCAGTTGGAGTTTCAGAGGAGGCGTTAAATTCGGCCATCATAGTCACCTTTTCAATAACAGCTGCAATCACTGTAAACTCTTGTGCCTTGTGGGCAGCCCTTAGGGCAACCCACAATTCGTCGTGGCAGTGGACATTATGACCATTCCCGCCAAATACTTTGCCCATCGCCGCGAAATCTTGCTGTGCGAATTCGACGCCATTGTTGGTCAGTTGGCGCTGACGTTACTTCAACTCAATCACTGCGAGCGAGGCATCAACGAAGACCAAGACGCTCGTATTTAGGTTCAATTCCTTGGCCGTTGCCAGGTCGCGCGTAACGATCAAGAAGCCAGCGTCTCCACAATGGTTAACTACAGTGCAATCCGGTTTGATGAAGTGTGCACCAATAGCAAGCGGGATGGCACAGCCCATCGTGCAAAGGGCTGAGGACTGCATCAATCCGTGCGGCGCGTAACATTTTCACATCTCGCTTAGCAAAACGCGGCGTGTGCCGCTGTCGACGGTGGCAAGTGTATCGCTTGGCAGTTCATCGCGGCAGTTATCGGCAACGGCCGCTGGCCCCCATGCGTCGTCTTTGGAAAATGTAGTTGCGGGGGCAGATTTTGTTTGCTTGATTTGCCCGTCCACCTAAACATTGCGTGGCGTTGCAGCGGTATTCTTTAGTGTTGCTTGGTGCATATAATGATGGTTTTGCACCGCAATTATGTCGATCACGTTTACCTGCGAGCCGTCCCAAATGTTTCGCTAGCCTGGGCGCATTTCAATCGGACCATAACTGGCACAGATGATAAGGTTTGCTTGTTTGATTAGTTGCAACAGATGGATGTCGGCCAATGGGGATAGGCCCGCGACACCAAGGGACAGCGCACGATCTTCAGGCAGCAATCCCTTTGCTTTATATGATTTGACGACAGGGATGGCGAAACGTTCTGCCATTTCAGTCAATGTGTTGGCTGCATCTTTGTTAACGGCCTCTAAACCTGACATAATGACGGGATGGTTGGCTGCACTTAACCAGTCCGCCGCTTGCTCAAAAATATTTGGGGCTGGGATCACTGGCGCTGAAGGTGCGCGCGCGAATGGTGCTGTGACTGGAACTTGTGCAACCGCTACGGCGATTGGCAGGTCGATGTGAACTGGGCTGGGGCGACCCTCAAGTGCGATACTGACAGCTTTGTCGGCGATGATATGCGCTGCACCAGCGACGAAGGTAAAACTGGCCTTGGTGATGTGTGTGAATACAGCTGTTTGGTCTAGCACTTGGTGCGTGTCTGGATGAGTCTAGTCCGCATCGACTGCACCCGCGATAACTATCATACGCACGCGATCTTGGTGGACGTTGGCCATTGCATTGACGCCGTTCAACGCGCGGGGGCCAACTGTGGCCACTAAAATGCCCGGGGCACCGGTACGATGCCACGCACTTTGGGCCATAAATGCTGCTGCATTTATGTGTTTGGCTAGGACAAACTGAATGTCTGCAGCCTCAAGTGCGTCAATGATTGTCAGGACCTTACCACCTTACATGCCAAAAGCTACCCGACAGCCTGCTGCCTATAGTGGTTGGACAAGGGCATCAGCGGCGCGAATGACGGCAAACCTGTGGCAAGTGTCAGTTGCGTGCAAAATATTTCAAAAGAAGAGGCCGCGCAATTTGCACGGCCTTGAATTCTTGATTAACAATTTGAGTTTAGGCGTGGTGCTTCAACTTCACTTGTCGTGTTAGCGGCGACGATCGCGGCGCGCGCTCATTGGTTGGAATGCAACGCCAACGTGGGCTTCGCAATATGGTTTGCCCTGTTGAACAGTCAGACCACAGAACCAAAAGTCTTCGGTTGCTGGATCGCCAACTGGCCATTTGCATGTGCGCTCTGTCAATTCCATCAAAGTCAGCTTCTTCGCTTTCTTTTCGATTTCATTGACCTTGGCCAAAGCCTCTGGGCTGATTTCATTTGCAGATGGCTGCGGCGGCAGCGGCTGACCTGCAGGGATGATCATCTTGCGCGCAGGCAAGTTGGATTTAGGTAAGTTCGGATCAACTGGCTTAATCGCCGGTTCCGTTCTCATCTCTACCTTAGGCTTGGCCGGCGCCTTTGGGGCTGCTTTTGGTTTTGCATCCGCTTTGGCTGCGGTGCTTGTGGTTGTGCGATTGGATAGGCCCAAGCGATGCACCTTGCCGATAACGGCATTGCGGGTTACGCCGCCTAATTCTTTTGCGATCTGGCTGGCCGATTGGCCCTCGCCCCACATCTTTTTCAGTACTTCAACGCGGTCGTCAGTCCAGGACATAGGGTTTCCCTAAGCTAAAAAGCGACCCATCGGGGGGCCGCTTCGGGGTGTTGTTAAGTTATCTATTCTAATGGTTCTGTTGGCGGTGACAAGCATGATACGTCATGCGCGTCGTAGTTGCGCCTCTCGCAGGGCTAAAAGAACCGCCCCAGCAATGATAATACCGGCTCCAAGGCAGGTAATTGCATCGGGAAAGATGTCATAAAATATTAGGTCATAGAGGGTTGCGAACAGCAGTGTTCCATAGCTGAACGGCGCCACAAAACTCGCGTCTGCACGGGCCAATGCATTCACGAAACACGCTTGTGCTAAGGCCATGAAGGTCCCGATCAGGGCCAAAAGCCCCCATTGTGCCAGTGTCGGGGCGATCCAAAATGGGATCACTGCAAAGGATGAGATGATGGCCCCGACCGTGTTGTTTGTAAGTAAAACTTGCAGCGGGTTCTGCTTGCCCGACAATTTTTTGATAATAATTAGCTCAAATCCTAACAATACAGCGGCGCCAAAGGGCAGAAGCGCCGCAATTTGAAAGCTTGCGGGTGTGGGGCGAAGTAGAATTGCAGCGCCAATAAGCGCAATTATCGCAGCACCCCAGCGGATTGGCCCAACCCGTTCCCCCAACAGAGGAATGGCAAGCATCATGGCAAAGACGGGGTTCAGGAATGAAATCGCAGTCGCATCTGCAAGTGGTATGTAGGCAACGGATGCAAACATCAGAGTTACGCCCGCCCAACCGAATGTGGTTCTAATAACGTGCAGACCCCAATGAGGTGCATCAAATTTTGGGCGCACGACACCGGCCACCATCACTAATCCAAGAAATGCAAAGACGTAACGCCCGTGTGAAATTTGTAAGGGGTGCAAGGCTGGTCCAAATGCATCAGAGCCCAAAGCCTTCGCGAATAGGGTGGTTGCCGCGATGAATGCAGAGGCTATACAAATCAAAGTTGCGGCTAAGGCTGGATTCTGTGTGCGCGTTTGAAACATACGTCCGCTATGCGCCTGCATATTGAGTGATGCAAGCGGGCAATATGTGGGTGGCCAATCATTACGCGATGCACTAAAGTTAAATATATGAACACACTGACACATACCTCAGCTTTGCGACGACTGCGCTTGACAGCGTAAGTTGCGTCTAAACCTGTGTTCCGCACGTTTTACGTATTAATTTTCCAAAATCGTTGACCTGCCAGTATCCTCAATGCACAACTCGTTTTTCTGTCTTGCTGGCTTTTTTCAAAGGATGATCTGATGATCGCTTCTGTTCTACCTACCTATTCTCGTGCTCCTATGACGTTTGTCAAAGGTGAAGGCTCTTGGTTGATCGAAGCAGATGGCCGGCGCTTTTTGGATCTGGGTGCTGGTATTGCAGTAAACGCTTTGGGTCATGCCCACCCCGCACTTGTAAAAGCGCTGGCAGATCAGGCAGGTGCGTTATGGCACACTTCTAACCTGTACCATATTCCACAACAGCAGATGCTTGCAGATAAATTGGTAGACGCAACATTCGCCGACACCGTGTTTTTCACTAATTCTGGCACTGAGGCGTGCGAGTTGGCAGTAAAGATGGCGCGCAAGTATTGGTACGACAAAGGCCAAAATGATCGTGTTGAGATCATCACGTTTGATGGATCATTCCATGGTCGTTCCTCAGCGGGTATTGCAGCTGCTGGGTCAGAGAAGATGACCAAAGGGTTCGGCCCATTGCTGGGTGGCTTTACGCATCTGACGTTTGGGGATCATGACGCACTAACCGCTGCAGCCAGCAACAAGACTGCGGCCATAATGGTGGAACCTGTTCAGGGCGAAGGTGGTATTCGCCCACTGCCAGATCAGTGCCTTAAGGGCTTGCGTGATCTGTGTGATGAGCATGGCATTCTGTTGATACTGGACGAGGTACAATGCGGCGTTGGTCGTACGGGTAAATTGTTTGCGCATGAGTGGGCTGGTGTTGAACCAGATATCATGATGGTTGCGAAAGGCATCGGCGGTGGTTTTCCCCTTGGTGCAGTGTTGGCGACTGAGGACGCGGCGTCTGGCATGACGGCGGGCACACACGGATCGACCTATGGCGGCAATCCGTTGGGTTGTGCAGTGGGTTGTGCGGTACTGGATGAAATCAACACGCCTGAATTTTTGGCAGAAGTGAATCGCAAGTCGGGTTTGTTACGTCAAAAGCTGGAGGGACTGATTGCGTCCAATTCCGATGTCTTTGAAAGCGTCCGAGGTGCGGGCATGATGATGGGTGTTAAGTGCAAAGCAACCAACATTGATGTGGTGAACGCGGGTTACGGCGCGCATGTCCTAACTGTCCCAGCCGCTGACAATGTGATCCGTTTGCTTCCAGCCCTCACAATCACAGACGAAGAAATCGGTGAGGCGGTCACCCGCTTGGATCAAGCTGCTAAGGCAGTTGCCAACGCCTGATTTCATCTAACTTAATTTCATAAGGCTTGGGGCAATGCGTCCCCAAGGTCGACCAAGATAGAGTAAGATAATGAACCACTTTTTAGATATCCATAAAACAGACCCAGCCGCGCTGAGGACCATCCTTGATGACGCACTGGCAATGAAGTCCGCGCGTACGGGATTGCCACGAGCCACGCTAGATGCCGAAAAGCCCCTAGATGGGCATATGGTTGCGCTAATCTTTGAAAAACCATCCACCCGTACGCGGGTGTCATTCGATGTCGGTGTGCGCCAGATGGGCGGTGAAACGATGGTTTTGTCCGGTTCTGACATGCAATTGGGGCACGGTGAAACAATCGCAGACACAGCACGTGTTTTGTCACGCTACGTGGACCTGATCATGATCCGCACGTTTGATGAGTCCGTTCTGCTAGAGATGGCGGAATACGCGGATGTACCTGTGATCAACGGATTGACCGATCGCACACACCCTTGCCAGATTATGGCGGATGTCATGACCTATGAGGAACATCGTGGCCCGATCAAAGGTAAAAAGGTCGTCTGGTGTGGTGATGGCAACAACGTCTGTGCCTCATTCCTGCATGCTGCGGCACAGTTCCAGTTTGACCTAACATTCGCAGGGCCTGCCCAATTGGACCCGGAAGATGAATTTGTTGGTTTGGCGCGCAGGGCGGGCTGTACGATCCAAATTGAACGCGACGCGGACAAAGCTGTTGCTGGTGCTGATTTGGTTGTCGCAGACACATGGGTATCCATGCACGACAGCCAATCCACCAAGGAGCGTCGACACAACCAATTGCGCCCCTATCAAGTCAACCAAGAGTTGATGAGCAAAGCAAATGATAACGCATTGTTTATGCACTGTTTGCCTGCGCACCGCGAAGAAGAAGTGACCAGCGAAGTTATGGATGGCCCTAATTCGGTTATTTTTGACGAAGCTGAAAACCGGCTTCATGCTCAAAAAGCGATTATGCGCTATTGCTTAGGACGCTAAAATCGGGAGACTTTGGTTAATCAGCCAAATGAATCGACCTATCTTATGACTGCACCTGAAGATCGCCCAGCATTGCCCGGTTGGGACCATGTACCGAATGTACCGATCAAAGTCTCACCTTTTTTCAGTTGGCCACCAAAGCCAGTTGAGATGTGGCAGTGGCTAGAAGCACGTTGGCTGCGCATCGCGGAAAACGTTATTGTTCTGGCGATCTGTCTGCTGGTCTGGACCTTCACACAGCCAGCGATGGAACAGATGAAAACGCTGTCCATTGGATGGATTGTCCAGATTTGGGTGCGCAATTTGGTTCTGATGGTCCTTGTCGCGGGAAGCTTGCATTGGTTTTTCTTTGTGCGCAAAGGCCAGGGCAATCGCCTAAAGTTTGATCCGCGCGATTTGGCGATCAAAGGCAGGCAGTTCAATTTTGGCGGTCAGGTCAAAGACAATATGTTCTGGACGTTGACCAGCGGTGTTGGGTTTTGGACTGCTTATGAGGTTCTAATGTTTTACGCGATGGCCAATGGCTATGCGCCCCACCTATCTTGGGCGCAAAATCCAATTTGGTTTTGTGTGCTGTTCTTGCTAACGCCAGTTTTTATCTCGCTGCATTTTTATTGGATACATCGCGCCCTTCATTGGGGGCCGTTGTACCTTTTGGCCCATGCGCTGCATCATAAGAACGTGAATGTTGGCCCGTGGTCTGGCCTGTCGATGCATCCGGTTGAGCATATCGTATTCTTCAGTTCGATCTTGGTCCACTTCATCATTCCGGCGCATCCCTTACATATCCTTTTTCATATGCAGCATCAGTCTTTAACGGCTGCAACCTCTCACACGGGGTATGAAGCGTTGTTGGTTAAGGATCGCAAAACCCTTGCGCTGGGCACGTTTCATCACCAGATGCACCATCGATACTTTGAGGTGAATTACGGCAATCTCGAAATGCCATGGGACAAGTGGTTTGGGACATTCCACAACGGTACGCCCGAAGCGCATAGCGCTATGAAAGATCGCCGCCAAATGCGATCTAAAACCTAAGTACATTTTTGACATCTGTGGGTTGCAACCGATTGCTCGTCACTTGCGCAGACAGTTTCAAAATGCCATTTGACACCAACACATCAATAAGGACGGTACATGGTACACGAAAATGCAGTAGCAGACATTGGCGTTTACGGACTTGGCACCATGGGGAGTGCGCTGGCACTGAACTTTGCGGACAAAGGGTTTTCTGTAGCAGTCACCAATCGCGAAGCCGGCTGGATTGATGATTTTCTAAAAGAAGCGCCTGAGTTTGCGGACAAGGTGTCAGGTCACGCTGATCTGGCCGACTTTGTTCAAGCGATCAAAGCACCCCGTACAATTTTATTTATGATCCCATCGGGCAAACCGATGGATGCAATGATCGAGACAATCAAACCACTTCTGAGCGAGGGTGATACCATCATTGACGGCGGCAATGCTGATTTCAACGAAACACGCCGTCGTTCTGCTGAGCTGGATGGCACTGGCCTTCATTTTGTTGGTATGGGCGTTTCAGGTGGTGAAGACGGTGCACGTCATGGTCCATCCATGATGGTTGGCGGCACCGCGCATTCATGGACACAGCTGAAGCCGATGGCCGAAGCTATTGCGGCCAAGTTTAAGGGTGAGCCATGCGTGGACCACCTAGGACCTGACGGTGCTGGGCACTTCGTAAAGACCGTGCACAACGGCATCGAATACGCTGACATGCAGATGATTTCTGAAATCTATGGTTTACTGCGCGATCAAGGTGGCCAAGACCCAGCAGAAATCGGCCAAATGTTCGAACGCTGGGCGACAGGTCCACTTAGCTCATATCTGATTGAGATTTCAGGCGCGGCTTTGCAATCTGTTGACAGCAAGACAGGTCAGCCAATGGTTGATATGATCCTTGATAAGGCGGGTCAAAAAGGCACGGGCCGTTGGACTTTGGTCGAGGCGCTAAAGCTTGGGCAGTCCGCTAGCACGATTGAAGCTGCTGTTGGGGCGCGTGGATGGTCTTCGGAAAAAGATATGCGTGTTGCAGCCGATCCATTGTTGGAAAAAGGCGCGATACCTGCCGAACTGCCAACGGAAAAAGATATGGAAAACGCGATGATGGCGGCCCGCATTTTGGGTCACGCGCAGGGTTTCCGCATCTTGTCGTCCGCATCTGAAGAATTCGATTGGGCGCTGGATATGGCGCGGATCGCAGAAATTTGGCGCGCAGGCTGCATTATTCGCTCATCTTTGTTGGATGAGATTGCTGCGGCCTTCCGCGCAGAGCTACCGTTTGATCACTTGATCCTTGCGCCAGCCATCAGCGAGCTGCTTGCTGTGTCCATCTCAGGGCTACGCCGCGTTGTAGCGGTTGCGGCACTGACGGGCCAACCGGTTCCCGCATTGTCCGCAGCCCTTGCGTGGCACGATACGATTGCTCGGGGCCGTGGCACTGCGAACATGATCCAAGCACAGCGTGACTTTTTTGGAGCGCATGGGTTTGAACGTCTGGACGGTGAAGGCAAGCATCACGGCGATTGGAACGCTGTTTAAGCTATTGCTTGCGCCGTTTGGCTCGCAGCGTTGGATCTTCTTTTGTAGGGTCTTCGGGCCATGGATGGCGCGGGTATGACCCACGCATGTCTTTGCGCACATCCGCGTAGCTGGTTTCCCAAAAACGCGGCAAATCTGCAGTGATCTGAACCGGCTTTTGCGCAGGGGACAGCAATGTAATTTGCAGAGGTTCTTTGCCGATCATGGGATGTTCGGTCACCCCAAACAACTCTTGCAGCCGTATTGCGATTTGGGGCTGCGTGCCGGAATAATCGATCGGAATTGTGCGCCCTAGTGGTGTTTCAAATTTTCCTGGTGCTGCGCGGTTCAATGCTTGGGTTTGGTCCCAATCAAGGCGTGCTTGCAACGCTTGGATTATGTCGAACGCCTTCCAATCGGTAGAACTGCGCACGCCACTGATGTGCGGCAGTAACCAGTCTTCTAAAGTTTCAAGCAGATGCGTTTCATCAACCGAAGGAAAGCTGGAATCGTCCATTACTTTGCAGCGGGCAATGAAGCGTTTGGCTGACTTTGATGGCTTTAGGCCAAGTTGTCGTATGCCTTCCATCATAGCGACCGCGATTTCATCGTCGGGGGCGTCAGACCATGTGTGATCTTCTAGAACAAGCGCGCCAAAGCATTCCTGCCGGC